>OGOJ01000016.1_pt1 | contig 143370 bp, 113 predicted proteins | sample 1552601 | NCBI WGS metagenome assembly OGOJ01 (sample SAMEA2580184, study PRJEB22360) | human gut metagenome | biome: human gut; feature: human-associated habitat; material: faeces | place: Denmark | collected 2008/2010
GTCCCCTCCCTTTTCGGGAGCCAATGCCGGCTCCACCCTCCGTCCCCGCCCGGGCTTGCATCACATGTACTCCCTCGTGAGCGTTAAAACGTTTTCCACGCACGTCGTGTTCATTTTTCGACCTATTGTGCGTGGAAAACGTTTTAGTACGCACGGGAATCGCCGGCCACGGGCAAAACTCCAATTCGCACTAACGTTCAGCAAATTTGACAACTTGCGAAACTTGAGATAGAGCCCGCGAGGGCGAGGGCAAGTCCCTTCCCCGAGGGGAGGGATTTAGGGAGAGGGTAACGTGCACAAGAAAAAGTGCGTTGGGCTAACAGCCTACGAACGAGAGACAACCCTCAAATTCGCACTACCGTTCAACAAGTTTGACAACTTGCGAAACTTGAGTTAGAATGCGAAGGAGACGCCGACGCCGGCAACTATGCTGGTGCGGTAGAAATCATCTTGACCTACCACGGCGAGAGCCTCAGGAGTAAGTTTGCCGGCAACTGACGGATCGATCGGAAGGGTGGCGAGGACTGGAGCCAGCTTGTTGTAAAGGAGGGCGCCATTTCCGCCGTAATCTTTCTGCTCCTTGGTAAAGTGAAGGAAGAATGTCTTGTAGACACCCAGGTCGATATTGATTTTCTTCGTCACATGGAACTGCGCGCCGAGACCACCTGAAATGGAACTCGTGGTGTAGCTCATGTCGGAAATGTAACGGGCATCATTGCCGAAACCGAAGGTGCTGCTGTTTGCACCGATACTGAGGGTCAACAACTTGCAGACGTCATATTCCAGACCTCCGAGAATCTCGAAAGAATTGTGTTTCAGATAATTCTGCTTGTCATTGAGACCGGTTTCATTGTTGTACTGCTTCGACTGCTTGTCGAAATAGTAGTTGAAGCCGAGCGCTACGCGGAAATTCGGCTTGACTGCATATTGCGCACCGAGATTCAAGCTCGCAGGGATGTCGGCAGCGATGACCTTGTCATCATCGAACTGGGAAATGCCGGTGGAATTGGCCTTGGTGTCATTCTTGGGACGGACCTTGGTGTTGAATTCGTAACGTGCTGAGAAATTGAACTTTCCGGTCTTGTAATCCACTGAGATGATCGGCGTGTAGGCGATGTCTTTCTGATGGGCGTCAAGTTCCTTGTCACTCACGAGCGCAGACGCTATCGGTGCCACATTCTCTGCTGGGACCTTGCCGCCTGTCAGCTGTGAAATGACATTGGCAAGAACGGCGGACGCCGGCATCATCTGGCCGCCGGTAGGCTGCAGCTGGATGTTCTTCAGGCTTCCCACGTAGTAATTGGAGATGTAGTTCAGACGCACGCCGGCTGCCACGCTCCAATTCTTGCTGATTTTGTATCCGAAGTTCAGCTGTCCCGCGAAATTATACTGCTCGCCGGTAAGGGCAATGTCTGCCGAATATGCTGAAACTGCCTGGGCTCCGGACAAAGTGTTGATCAATGCCGGAATCATGGCAACAGGCGCTTCGAATGAGCCAAGTCCCTGATCATAAACGGCTTTGCCGCCTCCGGAAACTACGCCGAAGTGGAATGAGCCGAACCAGTTGTTATGTTTGTAGACGAGGTCCAGGTGAGGCAGCGCCGGCACGAATGTCTTGCCGGTATACTTCTTATAACCTTTTCCGTCATTGTCAATGCCGTATTTCAGCGGCTCGTAGGTGGATGTCGTATAGCGTCTCTGGACTGCTGTCTGGATATCCAGTGCGAGATGCCAGCCATTGTTCATGAATGCGATACCGGCAGGGTTGAAATATGCTCCTTGTACACCTATGACTGCGTTTTGTGCAGGGTTTCTCAGAAATGCCACATTTTGATTCGTGTTGGTCACATAACCGCCAGCAAAAGCGGAGAGTGAAGCAGAGGCGAGTGCCGCCGTAAGAATAAGTTTTTTATACATTTTGTCGCTTTATATTGTAAAAACGTCGACAAAACTAGACCTATTATACCTAAATATAAAATATTTCGACCAAATGACATGCGAAAAACCATATTTGACTTCGATTTGTGTCCGGTTATTCCATCGCGCACGAATCTTTGTAGACTTGCCAAAATTGTTTTCCCGTGCAAACTAAAACGTTTTCTGCGCACGTCAAGTCGAAAAATGAACACGACGTGCGTGAAAAACGTTTTAACGCGCACGTCATCCTCCGGAATTTCCTCCACGCCTCCATAAAAAAACTACACCATCAGGGTGCCAGAACTGACCTCCACCCCTAGGCGAAACGTCGAAAGATTATTATATTTGTAATCGGAATAATACCGACACGAATATGCTGATTGTAATAGAAGGACTGGATGGGTCCGGAAAATCCACACAAGTGAAACGACTCAGGAATTATCTGCAAACCAAGTCCGGAAACCTGGAATACATACACTTCCCGCGATACGACTCCCCGGTCTATGGGGAACTCATAGGCAAATTCCTGAGAGGAGGATTCGGTAGCATTGACGCCGTTCACCCTCAGCTCGTTGCGCTGCTTTACGCCGAAGACAGACATGGCGCCGCACCGCAAATGTGGGACACCCTGAACAAGGGCGGAATAGTGCTTCTCGACAGATACGTCTACTCGAATATCGCCTACCAATGCGCCAAAATCAATGACGAAACCCGGCGCGAAGAACTCCGGGAATGGATTTTCGACACAGAATTCGGCCAATTCGGACTTCCCAGGCCGGACCTGAACATTTTCCTCGACGTGCCGATAGGATTCGTCGAAAAGAAACTTGAAAATCCACGCGGGGGCGACGACCGGAACTACCTCGAAGGGCGCAGCGACATACACGAAGCCGACATCGAATTCCAGAAAAACGTCAGGAAAGTATATCTGAGACAATGCGAACTCGACCCGGGATTCATACGCGTCGACTGCAGCGATGAAAATGGCAGGATGTTACCGCCGGACGCCATCTCGGCAGCCGTGCAAGCAGTTGTAGAACAGAAACTTAAATAAATATGAAATTGCACTATATCGGAAGCAGGTTTCGCAGACTCTGCGCCGTCATCCTCGGATTCGTGTTCTTCGTAGCGGGAGTCCTGAAACTGATGGACCCGGTCGGGTCAATGCTGATTGTCAGGGAATACCTGAACTTCCTTCATCTCGGATTCCTGCGTGCAATGGCCGGCCCGATAGCCGAAATGTTCGCATTGGCAGAAACCACACTCGGAATCTGTCTAGTCACGGGAGTCTTCAGGAAAGTGACCGCATGGGCCACCACGATACTCCTCGGCGGCTTCACCCTGCTTACCCTGTTGCTCTGGATATTGAACCCTGACATGGACTGCGGATGCTTCGGTGAGGCAGTGCATCTTACTCATTTCCAGTCATTTGTAAAAAACATTGTGCTATGTCTGCTGACACTGGCCGCATTCGTTCCGTACAATGACTTCGGAAAGCCAAAGAAAAGCAAATACTTCACATTCGCATTGACCTTGGTCGCGGTCTTGATATTTGCGGTGTACTCGCTGATGTTCATCCCGCTCCTGGAACTCACGCCGTTCAACCTCTCGTCAAGACTGGAAAGCGCGGCGGAAATCCAGGAAACCGTTGAAGACGAATATGTTGCGACATTTGTATACGAAAAGAACGGCAAGACGGGAGTATTCACATTGAACAATATTCCGGACTCCACCTGGACCTTCGTGGAAGCTCGCACGGTCAAGAAACAAGATCATATCGACGAAACCGAATACCCGCGACTCTCCTTCCGCGACGCTGCGGGACAATACCGTGATACGTTGGCTGCCGATGGATTGGTGATGGCGGTATCAGTTCCGGAACCGGAAAAAATGAAAGAATCGGCATGGAAAAACACGGCAAGGCTGCTCGCCTCCGCATCGGAAGCAGGCTTCACGCCGCTCCTCCTCACCGCATCCGACCCGGCCTCATTCTCGAGTCTCATCGCATCCGGGAAATACTCGCAAGCCGAATCAATGACATTGCTTACGTCGGTATATTACTCTGACTACAAGACACTTATATCATTGAACCGCTCGAATGGAGGCGCAGTCTATTTCAACGACGGCAATATCATCTCCAAATGGGCGGCGCGCAGCCTTCCGAGCAACAGGAAACTCGGAAAACTGATACACAAAGACCGCGTGGAAGTGATGCTCGATGCAGACGGCAAGGGAAAACTGCTTTTCGAAGCCTTCATGCTCTACACAGTCACATTGATGCTCATCCTGTAACCCGACAACGAACAACATAACATATAAATTATGAAAGGAGTATATATTTTTCTGGCCAACGGCTTCGAAGAAATGGAAGCATTGGCGCCGCTCGACATCCTTCGCAGAGGTGGCGTAGAAGTGAAGACAGTCTCTATCCATAGGGACAAATACGTTACCGGATCACACAAGGCCACTGTTGTCGCAGACATGACCTACGACGAATTCAAAGCCGAAGTGCAGCTCGACGGAACAGAAGAAAATGACGTAATGATATTCCCGGGCGGAATGCCGGGCACTAGAAGAATTGCGGAAAATGCAGAAATCATCAATTTCATGAGATTGCATTACGCTGAAGGCGGGGCACTTGCAGCCATCTGTGCGGCACCCGGCCTGGTCATCTCCCAGCTCCCTAGCCTTGCCGGAAAACACTTCACATGCTTCGACGGCTTCGAAGACGCACCTGTTGCACGCGGAGGAATATACGAACAGAAACCGGCTGTCATAGACGGAAACCTCATCACAGGCCGTGGAGCGGGATGTGCCGTCGACTTCGGTCTGGCAATTCTGGAACACCTTAAAGGAGAAGAAGTTGCAGCTACCGTGAAGCAAGGCCTCATGCTTGCGTAGCGTAGCTGCTATCGGATAATTTCCCTGTCAATTCTACGTGGAATGCTCGTCATGATTTCATAAGGAATCGTGCCGAGTATTTCCGCGAGTTCAGAAACCGTCGGGTCATCCCCGAAAATCGTCACCGTATCCCCGACCTTCGCATCCACGCCGGTAATATCCAGCATACACATATCCATGCAGATGTTTCCGATGGTCGGCACCCTATGTCCGTTCAGCGAAAACGACGCGCGACCGCACCCGAGATGACGGTCAATACCGTCCGCGTACCCGACCGGAATCGTCGCGATGGTCGTCCCCTCCGGGGCAATGATTCCGTGACGGCCATAGCCGATAGTGCCGTCTCCGGGCTTCAAATGTTTGATTTGCAATATTTTGCATTTCAATGATGCTACAGGTGAAAGCTTTACGCCCGGCAATGCGCTGATGCCATAAATGCCGATACCCAGCCTGACCATATCATGCTGGAACTGAGGGAACCTCTCGATACCGGCAGAATTGAGGATATGCAGCATCGGCTTGTAGCCTATCTCATCTACAATCTTACCCGCATTGGCCTCGAACATGCTGATCTGCCCCAATGTGAAATCATCCGAATCAGGATCCTCGGCAGCGGCCAGATGAGAGAATATCGACTTCACCCTGACAAATTTGCAGTCCCTCAGGAACTCTGTCAGTTCCGGAATTTCGCTTGTCATGAAACCCAGACGATGCATGCCCGTATCCAGCTTTATGTGCACAGGATAATCCGTGATTCCTCGCTTCTCCAGCGTCTCGCAGAACAGCCTCAATGAATACATGTTCGGGATGCTCGGCTCCAGGCGGCTGTCAATGATTTCATTATAATAATCTGTTCCGGCGGTCAGCACCAATATCGGCAGACTGATGCCGGCACGTCTCAGTTCAATGCCCTCTACGGGGTATGCAACTGCCAGATAATCAGCACCTTCTTTCTGCATCATGGAAGCGAATTCGACTGCTCCATGTCCGTAGGCATTGGCCTTTACCAGCACGAGAAGCTTGGTGGACGGCTCCAGCAGGCTTCTGAAATATCTATAGTTGTCGCGGCATGCGCTGAGTTTCAGCTCCAGCCTTGAAAAATCATTTTCCTTCAACATTGTCAAGAAATAATTGCCGGTCCGGCCGGCGTTCCCTTTTAGCGATGCAAAAATACCAAAATTATCTGACTGAGGGAATAATTTTTATGTTATCTTCGCGTTGGTCTGCTTTTTGCCCGACCGATGTGGTTTATTAAAAATGAATATTATGACTTATTGGTTAATTTTTACATTATTCATGGTCCTCAGCATATTCGTGCAGAATATGCTCCAGAGCCGTTTCCGCAAATATTCCAAAGTTCCGCTGCGAAACAGCATGTCCGGTGCGGACGTTGCCCGTAAAATGTTGCAGGAGAATGGAATATATGATGTCAATGTAATGTGCATCCCCGGACAGCTCACCGACCACTACAATCCTGCAACCAAGACTGTGAACCTCAGTGAGGCCGTCTATAACGGCAGGTCCGTGGCGGCAGCTGCAGTCGCAGCGCATGAATGCGGCCACGTGGTCCAGCATCAGGTGGGATATGCACCGCTCAAACTCCGTACGGCATTGGTGCCGGTAGTATCCATCGCGAACAACACCGTCCAGTGGATTCTACTCGCGGGAATATTGATGGTCAATGTTTTCCCTACGTTGCTTTGGGTCGGAATCGCACTCTTCGCGATGACCACATTGTTCAGTTTCGTCACCCTTCCGGTGGAAATCAATGCGAGTGCACGTGCAGTGAATTGGCTGGAAAATGCCGGAATTACCGACTATGAAACCCGTCCGATGGCTGTCGACGCGCTCAAATGGGCTGCCTACACTTATGTGATTGCCGCGTTGAGCTCACTTGCCACACTGCTATATTATATAGGTATCGCAAGAGGTAGGGACTAATATGGAGAAAGTCGTGGATATGGCTGTGGATGAGCGATTTATGCGTGAAGCATTGCGCGAAGCCATGGCGGCTGAGGCGGAGGATGAAATTCCGATAGGAGCAGTGATTGTATTCGGTGGCAGAGTCATTGCCAAAGGACATAATATGACAGAACGTCTGCATGATCCGACAGCGCACGCCGAAATGATAGCGATAACTGCCGCTACGGAAGCAATGGGCGGTAAATACTTGAATGACTGTACATTGTATGTGACCGTGGAACCGTGTCCGATGTGTGCTGCGGCGTCTGCGTGGGCTCAGGTGGGCAGAATCGTCTATGGCGCTGCCGACCCGAAACGCGGCTACTCCAAGTTCACCCCTTCACTTCTGCACCCTAAGGCGGAAGTCGCGACAGGGATTCTTGCGGAGGAGTGCGGAAACCTCGTCACGGAATTCTTCAGGAAAAAAAGAAGTTGATAATTTTTATATATGGAAAACGTAGGAGAAGATTACAGAATCGTGTCGGACAGTGAGAAAGATGGAGTCCGTCATATAACTGCCGTGCCTAGCGCAATGGTATGTTCCAAGCAGATTGATTTCGACCTCAAGGATGGCAATCTGCACAATGTCAAGTATTTGCGCGGCTGCGACGGCAACTTGCAGGCTGTAGGCCGCCTTCTTGAAGGCATGTCCGCAGAGAAAGCCGTGGAAATTCTTGACGGCGTGAATTGTCATGGACGCGGCACATCTTGCACTGACCAGCTGACCAGAATCATCAGACAAGTGCTGAAATAGCGGCCCGACTGAAAAGACTTGTACGCGACTACAACTCCAAATATCTATTTGCTGAATAAGCGTTTTTTATGTAAGTTTGCACGTTAATGCAGACGCAATGTTCAGAAAAATACGTTCATATATACGTGAATTCAAGCTTACGATGAAAATGAAGCTCGTCCTGAGCCTCAGTTCGATAGCCGTGATATTGCTGGTATCCAGCTTCATTTCCATTATGGAATACAGCAGGATGAGCAGCTATGTGTCCAACCTCATTGCCGGAAACATCGGCAGTATCAATGCCGCACAGAAACTTGCCGACGCGGCCAATGCCTATAACCTTGGTATTCTGGCAGTTATCGGAGACAACTCCACGGAACACATCCCGGAACTCAGGCAAAACGACTTCATCGCGCATTGCGACAGCTTGAAATCATCATTGACATTGGCCAGCATGCTTCCGCTCGCGGACTCGGTATTGTACTCATATTCGGCTTATATGCTTACTACTCTGGAACTTCCGCAAGCTATACTGTCGGATTTCATCAATACCCGGGAGTGGTATTTCGACAGGCTGCAACCTAAGTACAACAGGCTGCGCTCCGATATAAATATCTTGAATACAGCCATTTACAATGATCTCCAGAAGAACTCCGCCACATTTGAACGCGGATTCTACAGAAGTATTATCCCGGGAGCCGTGGCTGTGGCGGTCGGACTGCTTCTGGTCCTGCTCCTGATGTTCTTCCTCATGGCCTATTATGTGAACCCGATATACAAGATGCTGTCCGGACTGAAAAACTACAGGTCATTCGGAAGCAAATACTCCTATACTTTCGAGGGTGACGACCAGCTTTCCGAGCTCAATGACGGTGTCACGGAAGTGGTAGGGGAGAATATCCAGCTCCGCAAGCGCATCAAGATGATGCGTGACACGTTGGAGAAACATGAACATGGCCAGGAGGCAGAGAAATGAATCTGAAAGTCATATCCAGGAATGTTGGATTCGCGCTGTTGGCCAGTGCGTTCTTCATGTTTCTGTCCATACTTGTCTCCATCTCGAACGGCAACGACAGTGCGCTCGCGGCATTGATAATCAGCTTCACGATTACCTTCATAGTGGGAATATTTCCCTTCATTTTCGTACGTAAGTCCCCGAATATCAGCCTGAAAGACGGCTATATGATCATTGTCCTCTCATGGACATTGTCCTTCATTTTCGGAATGCTGCCGTACGTCCTTTGGGGCGGACCTTTTTCTGTCATCAACGCCCTGTTCGAAGCTGTTTCCGGATATACGACCACAGGCGGAACTGTGCTCGCAAATGTGGAGCAACTCCCTGACAGCCTGCTGTTCTGGAGGTCATCCACGCATTTCATCGGCGGCTTGGGAGTCGTGGTATTCCTGCTTCTGATTATCCCGTCCTCCAGCCCGGTGCGGCTCAGGCTCACCAACATGGAAGTCTCATCATTGTCCCGTGAAGGGTACAAGACACGCACGAACAAGACGGTATGGGTTTTCGCGGCCGTGTATTTCGGCATCGCCGTCTGCGCGTTCCTATGCTATTGGCTCGCAGGGATGTCTCCGTTCGATGCTATAAATCATGCATTTGCTGTTGTTGCGACAGGTGGATTCAGCACTAAGAACTTGTCCATCGCATCATTCGGTTCGCCGCTTATAAATATCGTCACGATATTTTTCATGTTCTTATCGTCGATACACTTCGGCATAATATTTATGGTGTTCGCGTCCCGGAGCCTCAAGCCGCTGAACAATCCTGTGCTGAAAATCTATGCCGGAACCATACTCGTGGCTGCTCTGCTAGTGGCATTCTCTCTCAAAATGAGTTCGGCCGGATTTACATGGGGCGAATCGTTCATGACTGGTTTCTTTCAGGTCGTCAGTTCGATATCCACTACCGGATTCGCCATATCCGACAACAACACCTGGCCGCTTTTCGCCTGCATAATCACTGTGCTGATTACTGTGCCTTGCGGTATGGCAGGCTCCACTACAGGAGGTATAAAAATGGACCGAATGCTACTGATGTTCAAGTCGGTAGGCCAGCAGGTGAAAAGCTCCATGCATCCTTCGTCCATAAATCAGGTCCATATCGGCAATCACATGCTGGGAAATAATGAAATCTATCCCCATCTCGTATTCATCGGCCTGTATTTCATCACGATAGCCGCCTCGATGGCATTGACCATACTTTCCGGCATGGACGTGCAGAATTCATTGGCCTCGTCCATCAGCTGTCTGAGCAATGTCGGACCTGCGATGGAATCCGCGGGTACAATGGGTAATTATAGTGGTGTGCCGGTGCTGGCGAAAATCGTATTTATCGTGGATATGTTCCTCGGCCGAGTCGAGATTTATCCGGTTCTGGCTGTGATGACGATGGCTTTCAGCGGGAGGAAATAGCCATGGGACGAGCTGATTTTCTATACTCCAGATTCCGTGAACACTTCGCCTATGAACCAACAGAATGTCAGGACAATTTCCTGCGCCAGATGGGCGAATTCCTCACCGGCGACGACGGCGACATATTGATACTCAACGGTTATGCCGGAACGGGAAAGACCACGGCCGTCGCATCCGTCGTTGCGGCATTGAAAGAATTCGAGGTGCCCTGCGTCCTGCTCGCGCCTACCGGAAGGGCCGCGAAAGTATTGTCAATGTATACCGGTCAGCCAGCGTATACCATTCATAAACAGATATATAGACAAAAATCTGTCAGCTCGGAAGGCTTCGGGCAATTCTCATTGGCCCCGAACAAGGCGAAGGATACGTTGTTCGTCGTAGATGAGGTCTCGCTTATCGGTATCGATTCCGGCAGTCAGCAGTCCACGGCAATGTTCGGCACCGGCAATCTGCTGGAAGACCTTGTGAACTACGTCCGTAACGGGACGGACTGCCGCCTGGTGATGATCGGCGACGCAGCCCAGCTCCCGCCTGTCGGCCACGAATACAGCCCGGCGCTCGCCAAGGAATATATGGAAGACTTCGGCGGAGTGTCATGGTCAATGCTCACGACCGTGGTGCGCCAGCAGAAAGAATCAGGTATCTTGCTCAATGCTACCATGTTAAGGACAATGATAGCCGAGGATTATGAGTCCGGGGGCAATGTCTTTCCTGTGGAGTCGCTCGAATTGAAGACGGACGGATTCGATGACATCCAGCGGCTTTCCGGAGGAGAACTCATTGAAACACTGACAGATGCGTACGACAAATATGGCGAGGACGAAACCATTGTCCTTTGCCGTTCGAACAAGCGGGCGAACAGGTACAATGCCGGTATACGTGCCTCCGTACAGTATAAGGAGGAACGTCTTGTGCGCAATGACAAGCTGATGATAGTGAAAAACTGCTATCAGTTCCTTGAAGGTGTCAAGGATATTGACTACATTGCAAATGGCGATATTGCCAAGTTGATTTCCATCAATCATTATGAAGACAGATATGGTCTGCATTTCGCCCAGGCACGGCTGTCTTTTCCTGATTATGGGGACCAGGAAATATCCGCCAAGGTGTGTCTCGATACCCTGGATTCGGAATCTTCATCATTGACATACGAACAGCAAAACGCTCTGTATCAAGGCGTATCGGAAGATTATGCGCATCTTCCCACGAAGAAGAAAAGGTACGAGGCTGTGCGCGAGGACCTGTTCTACAATGCGTTGCAGCTGAAGTATGCCAATGCGATTACGTGCCACAAGTCACAGGGCGGACAATGGAAATGCGTATTTGTCGACAATCCTTTCTGGCAGGAGGGATTCACGGTCGACGATTATAAATGGCTTTACACGGCACTCACCAGGGCCGTGGAGAAAGTTTATCTGGTGAACTTTAAGGATACCTGCTTCTTATGATTCGGATCAATGCTTTTTGGCGCCGGGCCCTAGTTGCGGCAGCGACGCTCGTAGTTTCAATGTCGGTTTATTCCCAGAATTTCAACAGGATTCCGCTGAGATGGAAATGGATTGACAATGAGAAAGTTATCTTCTCTTATGATGGCACTTATACCGACGCCGGCGCGTTTGCTGTCAAGGCCGGGAATCATAAGATTGTCAACGGAGTCACCGCTCCTGAAAAGTATACTGACTTTCCTGCAAAACCGGCAGGCGCCGTGAACCTGACATTTTCTCCGGATTCGTCAATGCTCGCATTTACGAGGGAGAATGACCTTTATGTATATGACATTGCATCCGGGAAAGAGAAACGTCTGACTTTCGACGGTTCCGATACTATCCTTAACGGCTATGCCTCATGGGTTTACTACGAGGAAATCTTCGGTCGCCCGTCGATGTACCGTGCTTTCTGGTGGTCACCGGATTCCAAGAAGATAGGTTTCTACCGTTTCGACAATGCCGATGTTCCGGTTTTCCCGATTTATTCGCCGTTTTCGGATGATTCGTCCCGTTCCGGAATGGGGCTTTTCTACTCGCAGAATGCGGGGGCTGCCGTAGAACTGCCGGGAATGTCGCCGGCAGGCGGTTCCGTAAGGATGACCAGGTACCCGAAATGCGGCGACAATAACCCGCAGGTACGCATCGGAATAGCTGATGTCGGCGACGGCGGCATCGTTTGGGCTGATTTCAATGAAAAGGAGGACCAGTATTTCGGAACACCGTTCTGGGGTGCTGACAGCAAGGATTTTTATATCCAGCGTGAGCCCAGGACACAGAATACGCTGGATCTTTACGCCGTTTCCGTGAATGACGGAACCAAGAAGCACATTTATCACGAGACCTACGTCACATGGCTGGACTGGATTGACGGTATGCTTTTCGGCCGTGACGGTATCTATATGGTACGTTCTTTCGAGACCGGCTGGCAGCAGATTTATTATCTTTCTTATGACGGCAATGTCCTGAAGCGTCTGACTGACGGCAAGAACTGGAGAGTTTCGCTAGTGGATGTGAAAGAAGGAAAGGCCGCACAGGGCTTTGACGGCAGCACTTCAGAGATTCTCTTCGTGGCAGAACGTGATTCCCGTGTACGCAGCGGACTTTATTCCGTTTGCCGTGGCGAGGTGAAGAATGTTTCCGATCCGTCTCTCCATGTGAAGGCTGTCCGCGTTTCTCCGGATATGAAATATGCCGCAGCTTCCGTCAGCAACTCCAGGACACCTTCGCAGGTGTGGATTTATGACCTTGCGAAACCTGCCAAGTCCTTCAAGGTCGCTGATATGGCAGGTGCCGGTTTCAATGCTGCTGATTACGCTCTGCCTGAGGTGATTACGATGACGACCAAGGACGGACTGGAGCTTCCGGCAATGATTGTCTATCCGGAAAATTTCGACAAGTCGAAAAAATATCCGGTATACATGTATATTTATGGCGGTCCTGATACTCCGCAGGTGGTGGACAATTTCCGTTCTCCGCGTAATTTTGAATGGTATGCCAAGAACGGCATCATTGAAATAATTGCTGATTGCCGCGCTTCCGGCCATAATGGTCGCGAGGGCTTGGACCAGATTTACAAACGCCTGGACGAGAGGGAAGTACTCGATTTTGTCGAGTGGGCTGAATACCTGAAGACGCTTCCTTATGTCAATGGGGACAAGATCGGTGTCGAGGGATTTTCTTTCGGAGGAACGATGACCGCTCTCCTCCTCATGAACCATTCCGACGCCTTCCATTACGGCATTGCCGGCGGCGGTGTCTATGACTGGAATCTTTACGATACCCATTATACAGAGCGCTTTATGGATACTCCGGCAAATAATCCGGACGGCTATGCCGAAACAAGCGTCCTCGCGAGCGCAGCCAATTATCCCGTTACCGAAGCGAACTATGACGGCTCCGTAATGCTCAAGATTACCCACGGCACAGGTGATGACAATGTCCATTTCCAGAGCACCCTCCAGCTGGTGGACGCCCTCCAGAAAGCCGGCAAGAAATTCGAGCTGATGATTTATCCTGACGGCATGCACGGCTACCGCGGCTACCAGGGCGCCCATTTCAATGAAGCCAACCGCGCCTTCTGGCTGCACTATCTTTGCGGAAGATAAAATTATTTCTGTCTGGTAGCCGCGACCAAATAATTGGCTGATGCTTCACGGCAGAAATCGATATGGAGACCGAATATATGGATATCTCCGCCGGACTGGACTTTCAGTTTCCGGCGGAGTTCTTCGCTTGTCAGCGGAAGATTGCGCGCCGAAACCTCGGCTCTGGGATATTTTGCGGAAAAATCCCTGATGCCCTGCTTGCAGAACGGAGCCAGGCCAATGATTTTGAATGTCTTTCCGAAATTGGATGCATTGTTCTGACTGTCAGTGAAATACAAGTGCGTGGAACGGCCGGCTTTCAGCAGCATTGTCCCGATTCCGGCATCGTCCTGCATTGTGCAGATGGCATTGAACAGGCCTGCCTTGGCGAGAGCCTTCCCCGGCTCGAAGAGGAATTGCATCGAGTTCAGTTGGGCTGCGTCCTGGAGAAATTGCGGGACGGCGGCGGATTCTGCGGCGATGCTGGTGCGGAGGATATTGCTGTTCTCATTGATTATCAATGCGGTGTCGTCGTCGGTCGACGGCGTGCACCATAGCAGCAGCTCCTTGCATTCGCCGCCTGCGGACACGATGTGGAGTTCCTTCGTCCAGGCGCCATGCTCCTGCAGACGTTTCAGCAGCATGGAAATATCCGCCATGGGGGAGAGCTTCAGCAGCAGGTTGCCGCAGATTCCGAAAATGTCCGGTATCAATGTGAGGACATCAGGGCTGCAATCCTCCAGCAGGAATACCTTGCTTCCGGTGGCGGAACGGCGTGCCGGATCCATGTAGACCAGGTCGGGGTAGAATTTTTTCAATGTCTTCCAGAAATTTGCCGCCCCTTCCGACTTGCCGGACTCTTCGACGCAGAAACTTGAAACAGAGATGTTTTCAGCTCCGAGAAGCGGGAAATTGTGGCGGGCTGCCTCGGCACGTCCGGGCTCCATCTCATTGTACATCACCTGCGAGGCGACGCGTGAGAAAGCCAGGCTGTCTGCGCCGAGTCCTCCTGTAAGATCGGCGATTCTGCCGCCATTGGCAATCCTGCTTGCGATGGAGGCCTTGTATTTGGCTGTGGCAGAAGAACTTGACTGCTCGGAGCTGAGCCTGTCGGGATAGATAATTTCTGGGATTTCATACCATTCCGGCAGCTTGGTGCGGAGCTTTTTTCGGCACTCTATGATGGTCACCGCCATGTCGATATCTATGTCCGGCCACCTGTTTCTGGACAGCATCAGCCTCGCCGTGTCATCGTTTTCGTGTTCTTGTATGAATTCTTTCAATGTCATGATTCCAGGAATTGTGTCGGTTTCCCGCCCGACTATTCACAATATTCCACAAATTTAGTATTTTTGTATGATTTGATTAAAGGTGTAAAAATCAAAAAACAATATAATTATGGCAAAAGATTTTAGAGAAGTAGCTCAGAGCTGGCTTGATGGAGATTTCGATCCGGAAACGAAAGGCAAGATCATTGAATTGAGAAACAATGATCCGGCAGGATTCGAGGATGCTTTCTACCGTAACCTGGAATTCGGTACCGGCGGTCTTCGCGGAATCATGGGCGTAGGTACCAACAGAATGAACAAGTACACCGTAGGAATGGCTACCCAGGGACTTGCAAACTACATCAAGGCACATGCTGCCGAGTGTACTGACGCTTATGGCGACCCTATCAATCCGGAGGATGTCCGCGTCTGCATTTCTTACGACAGCCGCAACAACAGCAAACTTTTCGCGAAAATCACAGCTGACGTGATGTCTGCCAATGGAATGCACGTGTTCCTCTTCGACAACATCCGCCCTACACCGGAACTCAGCTATTCCATCAGGGAGAAGAGAGCCATCGCCGGCGTGATGGTTACCGCTTCACATAACCCTAAGGAATACAATGGCTACAAGGTGTTCTGGTCTGACGGCGCGCAGATTACATCCCCTGTCGACAAGGACATCGTGGCAGAAGTTGCCAAGATTACCGAGCCTTCACAGGTGCGTTTCGAACCTAAGGAGGAATGCGGTGAAATCGAACTGATGGGCAAGGATGTGGACGAGAAGTATCTTCATGATATTCTTTCGCTTATGCTTACACCGGAAGCCCGCAAGAATCACCCTGAACTGAAATTCGTCTACACTCCGCTTCACGGATGCGGCGTAAGACTCGTTCCTGAGTGCCTGCACCGCCTCGGCTTCGGGCATGTCTGCCATGTTCCTGCACAGGACGTGAGCGACGGCGATTTCCCTACGGTCGCTTCACCTAATCCGGAGGAGCCTGCAGCCATGAAGATGGCGCTGGAAGTCGCTGACCGTGAGGGCGCTGACATCGTGCTCGCTACCGACCCGGACGCTGACCGCATGGGTATCGCAGTTCGTGACAATGACGGTAAGATGGTCCAGTTCAACGGCAACCAGACAGGTGCAATGCTTACCTACTACATCCTCACACGTTGGAAGGAACTCGGAAAGCTCACCCCTGAAACGTATGTTGTCAAGACCATCGTGACCACCGAACTCATCACGGAAATCGCCAAGAGCTTCGGTGTGAAGATTTACAATGTCCTCACAGGTTTCAAATATATCGCAGAAGTAGTCAAGCGCAATGAAAAGACAGGCGAGTTTATCTGCGGCGGCGAGGAAAGCTATGGTTTCAATGTAGGTCAATATGTGCGTGACAAGGACGCCCAGATTGCTTGCTCTATGGTTGCTGAATGTGCGGCATGGGCTGCAGACCAGGGACTTACGCTTTATCAGCTGATGCAGAAGATTTACAAGGAATATGGTTACAGGAAAGAAGGCTTGACCTCTCTTGTACGCAAGGGCAAGTCCGGAGCTGAAGAAATCCAGCAGATCATGATGGATATGCGCCAGAACCCTCCTAAGGAACTCATCGGCTCTCCTGTAAACAAGGTGGTGGATTATCTGAAGACTGAGGAGACCGGACTTCCTTCATCAAATGTTCTCCAGTTCTTCGATGAGGCCGGTGACGTGGTTTCAGTACGTCCTTCAGGAACAGAACCTAAGATCAAGTTCTATTTCGGTGCGAAAGGCGATGATGCTGATGCCAAGATCGGAAAACTTAAAGAGCAGTTTATAAAATAGTCCTGCTTGATGGATTTAGATCGTTATAATTCACTGATACAGTCTATCTTTCAGCGGTTTCCGTCGGTACAGACATCCTCTTTCAATGATGCGTACAAGCCCGGACTCCAGCACATGCTGGATTTCAATGCTGCGCTAGGAGGACCTGACAAGGCATTCCGCACGATTCATGTGGCCGGTACAAACGGCAAGGGATCTGTGGCGAACATGCTGGCATCTGTACTAGCCGGAACCGGGCTGAAAGTGGGACTATACACGTCGCCCCATATATTGGATTTCCGTGAGCGGATGCGTATCGTCAGTGGAAAACATACGGCGGAACTCGTTCAGAAAGAATATGTCTATGACTTTCTGGAGAAATGGTCAGACACGTTCGACAAGCTCGAATTGTCCTTTTTCGAGATTACTACGGGGCTGGCATTCAAGTGGTTCGCTGATATGGACGTAGATGTGGCAGTTATTGAGGTCGGGCTGGGAGGAAGGTTGGACAGTACCAACATCATCACACCCGAGCTCAGTATCGTCACAAGTATCGGCCTGGATCATTGTGACCTACTGGGCGATACATTGGCGAAAATCGCATTTGAAAAAGCGGGGATTTTCAAGCCCGGCGTTCCTGTCCTGATAGGGGAGACGCGGCCTGAAACAGAGCCTGTGTTCAGAGAGCATTTCGCCGAAATCAATGAAGCTGCACCGGATGCGGCAACATTGACCTTTGCCGACGAAGTCGAACCGTCGTTGTGGTACATGCACGATGATATTCTTTCCAAAATGGATCTGCAGGGGGGATATCAGCGCAGGAACCTGCGGACGGCACTCGCGGCAGTGGATATCCTGCGTGGGCGTTTCTCGGGAATGGAAGCGCCGGAAGTTGTTGACTCATTGATACATACGGCTGCGCGCATGGATTTCCATGGACGATGGGAAAGACTGTCGACCAATCCTGATGTCATCTGTGACATCGGGCACAATGCACCAGCATTGAAATATAATTTCGGGCAACTGAACTCGTACCTGGAATCGGGGAAATATTCCTCATTGATAATGGTTTATGGCATCATGGCAGACAAAGACCTGGATGCGATAATGCCTCTGTTCCCGGAGAATGCCACATGGATTTTCACGACTCCGCAAACGCGCAGGTCTGATTCGGCTGAGGATATAAAAGAAAGATACTCAGCGTATTGCGCAAGCTGCGGGCGTCCGGCCACACGTCTCTATGTGCAGAACTCCGTAAAAGAAGCCGTGGCGATGGCATTGAAAACTGCCGCTGCCTATGGCGGTAACCCTCTGATTTACATAGGAGGATCCACATTCGTGGTCTCCGAAGCTGTTCCTTGTTTCTGACTGTCTCAAGTTTAGCACTTTCGAAACTTGAGTCATGCAATGAATCCCAAATAGTTGCATTATCTAAACGGATATTGTAAAAACTGATTATACCATGAAACGGAAGACATTGACACTGGTCTTTACGGGACTGATAACACTGATTTTAACCACATTGACTATGAACGCATTTCTCAGAAAAGACAAATCTCAGGCGACGGATGAGCAAGGCCATGTTCTGACCGGACTTTGGGCAGACTGGAACAAGGCCGTGCAGCAGGACAGGCCGAAACTCCAGGAGGAAATTCTTGCACAAATACGTGACAGGGCTATGGACCAGCGTCTTGCGTGGGATTTCTATGATGCTTCGACACGATATGTGGATGCGGTTACCGACAGGATCTGGAAACTTGCAGACTCTCTGGCTGCTGAATTTGCCGACAATGTCAGGAAATTCGACGAACCGGTAGTCACCTTTACGTGGATGGGCAGACGTGGCGGCGATTCGCCTCTTGCCATCCTGAAATATGTCCAGGATCATGCCAAGTCATTGAAATCCAGCCGCAATGATGCTTTCTATCGCGTCGGGCTCTCACGTTACGGCGGTCTCGGCGCGACTCTAGCCCCGTTCCTGCCGGAGTTTTATGCCAATGACTATGAGTATGCGCTTTGGCAGTTGCTTCCGTTCACTTCTTATCCGAATGTCAATGAGGGTGAAATATATGCCGCATTGAAAGACTATGAACGGGATTCATATCCTTTGGGCGTATATCTGGAATATCTCGAAACTAGTCTCAATTCCCTGGCACGTGATGCGAAACTGGCTGAACTGCAGAAATTTGCAGATAAATATGAGGGCAAGGCTGTTTCAATGTATGCCAAGGCGGATATTCTGGATTTCCGCTTCGATGAAATGGAAAAATCCTGTGCGGAATCTGCTGATTACGAGGCATTCTACAAGGAATGTCAGGACTTCGAAAAGGCAAGGAAGGCTTTCAATGGTGATGAGGCCAAGATTGTCGGGGGCTTGAATTCTGTGGACGACATTGTCAGGAACCTGACGGATAAGAACATTGAATTGAGAGTTGAGGACGGGAAGATTATCGCCGTTCTGAAAAACCTCAAATCGGTGCACCTGAGCATGGCGCTGTCGTCTGTGAAATCTGCCGGAGCAGTCATTGACAAGACTCTGAAAAATGAAAGGTGCAGTTTCTATGTTCCTGATACATTGACACTTGACTTGCCGCAGATTAACGACGGCGAGTATGAAATAAAGGCTGTTTCCGGAAAGGTGGAAGAATGTATCACTTTCCAGTCGAGGAGAATTTCTTTTGCGGCCCGAACGGAAAACCGTGGCATCTGCGTTTATGCGGCTGACTATGAATCCGGAGAACCGATACGGAAAGCCGATGTTGAACTCCGGAAATCAGGCAAGACTGTATCTGTATATAAAGATTTGAATTTCAATGGGTTTACGCCTCTTCCTGCGGAGATTGCGAAGCAGATGGACGTCCCTTCACGTTATACGTTGGTGTGCAGATTTACCGATGAAAATGGGTATCTTCATGAAAGCTGCGATGTCTCCATCTGGGGAAATTCACGCGTTGATGACGGGACGGCATCTGAAAAGAAGACGCAATGCTGCAATATCTATATTGACCGCGGGGCGTACAATCCGGGAGATACCGTTGATTTCAAGGCAGTTATATATAAGACTGATTACGTGAACTTTGCAGAGACCGCTCCTGCCGACGAGAAATATAAAGTTTCTTTGTTCAATGCCGAGGGCAAGAAGATTGATTCACGTACTCTTGCGACCAATGACTTCGGCTCCATTGCCGGACAATTCGCCCTTCCTTCAGACGGCAGGAACGGTTGGTATCAAATTACTGTAATCGCGGAATCGGACAAACTAGGTGGCGCCTTTACGAAATCTTTCCGCGTGGATGAGTTCGTGCTGCCTACTTTCGATGTCGCCTTCGATAAGACAGCTAAATTGTATTTTCCTGGTGATGAGATTGTTGCGGCCGGAAAGATTACCAGTTTCACGGGGCATGCCGTTTCATCGGACAATGCTGTCTATGAAGTGACGAGTTATGACAAGCTCATTGCCTCCGGAGCATTGGAAATTGCTGCTGACGGCACTTTCTCGGTGAAATTCCATGCTGACGACAAATTTAATTGGTATCACTACAATGTGGCTGTAAAGATTACCGATGCGACAGGCGAGACTCACGAATACAACAAATCAATGTGGGTGACAGGCGGACTGGAGGTCAATGCGGAGTTGACCAATGAGTCGAATGGAAGAGTACGTTCAGTGGATGAGCGGGAAGGGCGGTTCTATGTAGACGCTCCTTCGATTCTGATGTCCGATGTAGCTGCCGTGAAACTTTCCGTGGAGTCAAGAGAAGGTGAGCCTGTTCCTGTCAGGATTGCTTATGTGCTTAGTAATGAGGCTGGTAAGGTGGTTGTGGAGTCGTCGGCCCAGTCCGGTACATTGGAAAACATTGACATGAAAAACCTGCGCTCCGGCCTTTATGAACTGAAGGCTTCTGCGGCTGTGACCAGTGGCTCGGGGCGTGAATATTCGGATACGACGACATTGAAAATCCTTCTTTTGCGTGATACAGACAGCGTTCTGGATGCTCCGGTGAAGGATGTGATTGTTCCGGTTAAGGATGAGGTCAATGCAGGTGAACATGCGGAACTGCTTTTCGGGACTGCTGACGGCGCCCCTGTATGGGCATTGGCGGAAGTCTTCGGTACGAATGCCAAGTTGCTGGAAACCAGGCTTGTAACGCTGTCCGGCAAACGCGGTGAATCAGGTTCTCTGACACGTCTTTCTTTCGACTATAAAGACACATATCCTGATGCGGTTTCTGTTCAGATGTTTTATTTCAAGAATGCCGCAATGGTTTCGGAAAACTATGAATTCCACAGAAAACGTGATTTGTTCAGCCTGCCTCTGGAGTTTGCAACATTCGAGGACAAGGCATGTCCGGCATCTGCTTATACGTTCAATATCAAGACTTTGCCTGGTGTGGAATGTCTGGCTGCCGTGTTTGACAAGAGTACGGAAATCATTGTCCCGAATGTCTGGGATGTTTTCCGGAGGAACGAATTTCATGTGGCTCCGGTGAGCGTTTCTGCAGCACCGGGTTTTGTCAGGGGGGATTATTTCGTCGGGTATGGACGCCGTTCCGACAAGCGCTTCAGCTATGCGATGGCTACCCGTTCGGTCGCGATGGATTGCCTGGAGGAATCTGAGGTGGTCTGCAACGAAAGTGCGGCAATAGCCGATGCCGGTGCCGACATTTCCGTGCCGATTCGTGAACGGTTTGCCAATGTGTTGGCATTCAAGCCTTTCCTGCGTTCCGACAAGGATGGGAACATCTCATTTTCATTCAGTACTTCCGACAAACTTTCCACATACGTCGTTTCGCTTTATGCGCATGACAGGAAGATGCACAATGCCGCTCTCCGTCGTGAATTGATGGTGACTATCCCTTTGAAAGTCAACGTGGTAGAGCCGTCGTGCCTGTATTATGGCGACAAATATCGACTTGCGGCGTCGGTTTCTTCCGTGGTGGAACACAATGTCTCGGGAACATTGACCCTGTCCGTTTATGCCGGGAAGGATTACAAGGCGTTGGAGGCTGCCGGTGCCAAGCCGCTTTCGGTGATGAAGCGTAAGGTGACCGTTCCGGGAGGGGAGACCGTCAAGTCAATGTTCGATGTCAATGTCGCTGAACTTCTCGCGGGTGCAGCATTGCCTGCCGATCTAGGCTTCAAACTTGTGTTCAAGGCTGATGAAACGGCTGGCGTGAAATATTCTGACGGAATGTTTGTCAATGTTCCTGTATATCCTGCTGTCCAGGCACTTACGGAATCGCATTCCGCTGTTCTCCGTGCCGGTATGGATAAGGATTCCCTGACGGCGCAGCTGCGTGGCATGTTCGTGAATGTCGCGGGGGATGATGCTGAGGCTAAGGTAATCAGTATCATTGACATGATTCGCGATGCGATTCCTTCAAAAGTGGATCCTGCCGGCAAGGACGTGCTTTCGCTTTCGGAGGCAATGTATGTACGCGGAGTTGCTGCACAGTTGCGCGCGCTTTCACGCATGCCTTCTGATGTTGAAGCGGAAATGCCTGACAGTGAACTGTTTGCAAAAGTGTTCGCTTGCCACAATGCAGATGGAGGCTTTGCCTGGTTCGAGGGAATGAAGTCATCTCCTGTCATCACGGCGACGCTTCTGGAACGGTTCTCGAAGATGATAGCAGCCGGCTATCTGGATGCTTCTGCGCCGGTTTCCGCAGATGCGGCCTCATGTGCTGATGTGGATGCGGTGCTCCGTTCAGCTGTCCGTTATCTCGACAAGAGCCATTTCAGCACTCCGGCGCTCTGCCCGCTCTGGTGCGGTGCCGTCTCTGATGAACAATATATGTATGTCAGATCAATGTTCGCTTATGTTCCTTTCGAAGTGAATCAGTTGACAGGAACTTTTGCCTGCAAGAGATTGGATGCTTTCCGGAAGGATGCGAAGGAATATCTCGTGCCGAATAAGGTGCGTGGCATGAATGGATATATTCTCGGCAAGGCGCGCAGAATCATGACTTTACGTGCTCTTGCGGCTTCTGAAGAAGGCTGCCGTCTCGCGAAATCCTGGGGACTAGGCTGCTTCAACATTGACAAGAAACTGACGAAGTCATTGGAAGCGGATGTGGTTTCGATTATGGAATATGCAGTGGAGCACAAGGACGGCGGCATGTATTATCCTAATGCGGTGATGCCTTTCCGCGGATTGCTTGAGAGCGAGGATTATGCGCATTCGATGCTTTGCGATTTGCTTACGGATTATGCGCCTCATATCGCTGACGGCATCCGTCTGTGGCTTATGCTCCAGAAGGAAACCCAGCATTGGGATGCCGAACCTGCATTCGTGGATGCCGTCAATTCCGTGATGAACGGCAGTTCCGAGATCAAGTCTACGAGCGTGGTCGTGTTGACGAAGACTTATAACAAGCCTTTCGCGGAGATTGCCGCATCAGGCAACGGATTTACTCTCCAGAGGCGTTTCTTCCGTGAATCGGCTTCTGACTCAGGCAAGGTTGAAAAGGTGGAACTTGCTGAAGGTGAGATGCTTGATGTGGGTGACAAGGTGATTGCCGAGTATCGCATCCACAATGATGAGAATCGCAGTTTCGTAAGGCTGACGGTTCCGCGTGAAGCTGCCTTCCGTCCGGTGGACCAGCTTTCAGGCTACTATGGCTGGCGGATGGCCCCGCTTCGTGTCAATGATTGGTATTCGTTTGCTCCTCAGGGATATAGGAACGTTAAGGCTGACCGTACCGAATATATGTTCGATTCTTATCCGGAGGAGAATACCGTGATTTCCGAGACGTTCTTCGTGACCCAGGCGGGTGAATTTACAGCCCCGGTTCCGGTAATCGAGTCGCTCTATGCTCCTCATTATCGGGCCAATGATGCTTACCATGGAACTGTAAAGGTTAAGTAATCCTCTGCGCAATGTTGTTTTTTAGAAAAATACGGAAAAACACTTGCGTAATGAAAAAATAGTCGTATATTTGCATTCCCGATTTGGAAATCATGGTCAAGTCGGAATGAAAATATGCTTGGGAGCATAGCTCAGTTGGTTCAGAGCGTCTGCCTTACAAGCAGAGGGTCGGGGGTTCGACTCCCTCTGCTCCCACTACAAAAGCACTTCGGGATTTCCGGGGTGCTTTTTTCTCACGAGAGAATCCTCCAGGGTAGTCGAATCAAAACTCACACCGCCTCGCTCCCGTCTTCGCCGTACTTTCCGTCCTTGGCTTCATAAATGACGGACGGCTCCAGGACTTCGACCGTGTGCCAGACGCCGGCGGGGACGACGCAGCCGTAACTGCCGGAGGACGGGTCCAGTACAATGCGTGCCGTTTCATGTAGGCGACGCCCAATTGCCATGTCCTGCTTCTGTTCAATGCCATCTCCAGCTCGCTCTTCCTCGTAAAGCACCTCGACCAATTTTCCATGAAGCAGCAGGACATTCTCGGTACTGTGCGGATGCCGATGGATAGGAACCACAGTGCCGGGAAGAAGGGCATTGAGCATACGCTGACTGTTGTCGTCGGATGACGTGCGCAGATCATAGTTCTGACGAAGCCGTGGATTTTCCGCAGCCTCGGACAGCAACTTCGAGATGAACTTATTGTCAATTTCCATCATAATTCCACTATTTTAACGACGCTAGGTATTCCTCATGCAGATGATAATACTTCTTCATGAATGCGATGTAGGCGATACTTAAAACAATCAATGCACCAAGCAGATAGAGCCAATGCGCCAGAGGTGTATTTGGAATAATATAAATGAATCCGAGAGACACCGCCAGCTGCAGCAACGCGTAGAGCGATGCCACCTTCACATGCCCGATCTTCAATTCATTCGCCATAATCTGATATGCATGCTTGCGATGCGCTTCTCCCAGATTCTCATGCAACATTATGCGGTGACAAATCGTAAGACAGCCGTCCACGCCGTATACCAACAAGAAAATCAGCCAAGTGATATCTCCAGTCCTGAGAATCAATGTCCCTATCAGAAACAGCAGGATATAAGCCACTCCGATTGACCCCACATCACCTGCAAAACACTTCGCCTCGCCCTTGGGCCTGAAATTGAAATGACAGAATACCATGTCCGCAAGAATCACCACGAAGATAAGAGATTGATTCACAAAGTCCATACTCTGATTGAGCAGAGCCAATGGTATAAGCGAAGCAAGCGCATACGCCCCCGTGATACCATTGATTCCATCCATGAAATTGATGACATTAGACGCACCTACGCAAACTATGAGTGCAAGAATCACCACCCACCACATGTTCAGATGCAAGATGTCCAGCTGATAAAACATCATCAGCATAGCTCCGAATTGCGCCACAAGCCGCACGCTGTCCGGCAACGAATGAATGTCGTCAATGAAACTCACGCCGGCAACCAACGTCACTGCCAGCAGGAACCAGATGTAGTCCCCGATTTCCAGATTCAACGAAGGTATCCACCCTGCCGCAGCAAAAGCCAACCAAATCCACAACCCCAAAAGAAAAATAATCCCACCGCCACGCAGGACAATGCTGGAGTGCGACGAGCGCTGATTAGGTTTGTCAATGATATTGAATCTGTCTGCCACCTTGAAATAGGCCAATTCCAAGACAAGAAGAATCAAAAAGATGATTCCGTAAACAAAAAATGAATTCATATTATCTTGATATAACGTTAGTTGATTCACTTAAAAGAGGGCAGGTCCGGAACTCCAAGCCGCATAGAAATCTTTGAAAACATCCAAGCCAGTCTCGTTAAAATACCGCTCCAGTTCGTCGGCACCACGAAACCAGCTCTCTCTATCTTCACTCGCAACCGACTTGTTAAGAGCATCCACCAGTTGCGACATCTTGTCGTGGCTACTTTCAATCACATCCATGTCTATCAGGCACAATACATAATCATATCCTGCGTTCACTCGTTCTTTTGCCAGATTTACAATGTCATCAATGTCCGAATGCTTTGGGATACCGGGCACCAGACTGAACCTGTAGCGTTCAGTTGTGCGCATATCATCCACATATCTATACTCCGTCAAGCCTTCACCGATGATGGCGATGCTCTTCCGCACTCTTCTATTCGCCTGTCTCATGCTCATAGTATTCATCCATATCCATATAAATACTGTCCAGGAAAGGCAGATTAACAAGCTTTTCCTGCCTGTACGCATTATAAACCGACAGTGTCTTGTGCAGACCAAGGGTCGAAAGCCTTATCAGTTGCGTTTCTCCGCAATCGTTCTTGTCTGTAAACCAGATCACATCCCTGCGGATATAATCCTCATCAAGAAGGTTGATGTCATGTGTTGAGACTATCAGTTGTCCGCCTCGCTTGCTATTCACCAGAAATACCTTTATAAAATAAGACAGCAATTCATAGTGAATACTTGTCTCTATCTCGTCAATCGGAAGAATCACACCGTGAACCAACAGGTCATAAAGGATCGTAGCAAGTCCCATGTACCTCTTGGTTCCTCGCGACTCCAGTTCCTCGTCAAGTTCTTTATCCCCGTTACTGGTATGATGCACAAAGAACATTTCGTCCGAATGTAAAGTGCCTTTTTTCAGGATCTCTTCCTTTGCCTTTTCCGGCATGGCCGAGGTATTCTTAATCACCAGTTCCATCTCAGGGGAAATGCTCATTTCCTCTTCATGGATAGCAATATCTGAGATGTTGAAGTCAGATGCTTTCAAAAAATGAAGGATGAATCTCTTTAACCGCCCATCTCTATCTCTAGTTATACGGCGTTTGGTAAAACCCATCAGACTGCTCTGAGGATACATAATAGGAGCAATCTTTTGGGAGAAGAAATCATATACCAGATTCAACCTTGATTTCTCAACATTTGACTTTCCAAATGCAGCAATAACTGTACGTTTATTAAAGGTATTACCCTCAATAGCCTCTCTGCTTTTCTTTACCAATCCCACTTTGCCGCCAAAAACGATGTCTGTTGCATCTTTTTCAGGATTATACGTGCGCTTGTACAACAAAGTTGGCTGAACAGACGAATAAACCTGTAGGGTTTCCTCATAAATGACCTTGTTATCCAACACTAGATTAAGCTTATACTTCTCCCGGTTCAGATAGAAAGACATTTCAAACTGCGTCCGTTCCTTGTCCGATACATCATCAAGCAAGAAAGGCACAACTCCAATCTCGTCGCCTTTGTTCAAACCATCATTGACCATGAACTGAGAAAAGAAATCGAGTGCTTTCAAGATGTTTGTCTTACCTGAAGCATTAGAACCATAGATAAAGCCTATCTTCAAAAGCGAGACACCGTCAGCCACCTCTTCGGTATAGATATCACGAGAAGTATCATCATTCGTCGGGATAAAACTCAGCGTCTGCTCATCCCTCAACGAATAGAAATTCCTGATTTTGAATTCCGCTATCATAATTGTTCAATATAAAACGACGGTTCAAAGATACAACAAATTTTTGAAACCAACGATTTTCTTTTTAATATTCGTTCAGATTTCACGAAATATTAATATAAATTCTGCCAATTTGTCATTTTCTTCTCTTCTGGCAGCGTATTTGCCGTAGAGAAGTATAAAGGGATAGTCCGAATCCCTTGTCTAACCCGAGAACCTTGGACAAGTTCTCACAGGGCCTGAAAGGAGCAGGCGTTAAGCAACCAAAACCGATGGCAAAGAAGGATACTTACAAGTATGAACTGCACAATGGCCATAAGACGGTTTATGTGGGTACAACAAAAGACCCAGAACGTCGTGAAGCGGAGCTGATTTCCCCGACCTGCCTTAGACAACATCCTTTTCTCTTCTTCCAAGACTCCTCCCGTCATGTCAATGATGCACTTGCTTATCGTACAGCAATTGTATATTCGCGCAGTCTGACAAGGACTAATACATACGACTCCTGAATTTATTATTATGGCGCTACTAAAATCATAATAGTAACGCCATAATTCATTGTATTCAGACTAGCCGCACGACTTTCGGAGCACCATAATACTCTTCTTCCTGGAAATCGATTTTACCAGCCATATGTTCTTCGATTAAAATCGGATATACACGTAATTTCTCTGCACCGCTATATGAAAGTATATCATTTACCGTGGCGGTACCACCATTTGACATTAGAAAATCAATTATCTTCTTACGGTCCTGTTCTTTATAATCAGCCATGAAAAACACTTTTATTAATTGATTACGATTCATTATTTAATGTGACAATAGTCGGAATTCCCCAGGCATCGCTCGTTATAGCTATCATGTATCCGGCTAGCATCTCCTCAAAAATGATAGGATAAACTCGCAATTTTTCCGCTCCGCTATTTTCAATAATGTCACTTACATAGACTTCAGCTTTCCCTTTTACATACTCAAGTATCCGTTTTCGATCTAGTTCTTTGTAATTAACAGGTTTAATGGACTGAATATGCTTGTTTATTGTTTGTTCTGCATCATGCGTCAAACTGCTATAGTCACCAGGAGCATCCAACCATGCTGTGATTGCCTTCCACCATTCAGTTCTGCCAAGATGCGTACTGATACTGAAACCTATGATTTTGTGAAGAAACGTCGTATGCCGCTTCGCGTGATAACGGATCAATGCATACGTGCCCCACACGAAAACTATTGATGATATGATTACAATGTAAAGCTGTAATTCCATGGAGGCTTTGAAAAAGACACTTATTCCCCATATCGCGGTGATCAGCATTCCAATAAGAATCTCAATCATGGTCGTGATGAAATGACTTACACCAATATTGACAAACGCATGATGCAGATGAGTTTTGTCGGGTTTAAAAGGGCTCTTTTTGTTTGCTATCCTCATTGACATGACCCTTAGGGTATCAAACACAGGCACAGAAAGAATTGCCAATGAAAGCGCGATCATATTGACGCCATCAGCTGCCTCATAATAAGACACGGTACTGCCAGAACTCAAGATGCAAATTAAAAACCATGTCAAGAGAATTCCCATCACCATAGTGCCGGCATCTCCTATGAACATTCTGGACTTCAAACCGAAGACATTGTGAATGAAGAATGGAATAAGTGCTCCTGACATTGTAAACGCCAGAACAGCATTTGGGATATCGCCGGCTTTTATAAATGCCGCACCGAATAGGACACAGCCGTTTATGCACAAGCCGCTCGACAATCCATTTACTCCATCGACCATATTAATGGCATTGATAATGCCGACCCCGGCAAAGATTGTTAGAGGAACTGCAATCCACCAAGAAAAAGACTCAACTCCCCACATTCCCCTGAAAGTGTCAATGCACATTCCGCTAGAAAAAATCAAACATAAGATGGTAGCAATTTCGATGATGAACCTGGATTTAGGTGTCAGTCCTATTATGTCATCCATGGCTCCAATGTATAGCATCATACCCATGGCGGCCAGAATAGGAAATAGGCTTATGTGAATTTCATCTGGAGAAAACAGCTGGTTGAAAACGGCTGCAATCATCATACCGGCCAAAAACCCGAAAAATACGGCAAGTCCTCCGACTACAGGAATCGGTCTTTTTTGAAGTTTCCTGGCATCTGGAATATCTACCAGTTTCTTATCCAAAGCAATCTTTAGAATCTTGAAATAAATCCAATTTACAGCAGCAACCGCAGTAATAACTCCAAGTATGATAGGTACTATCAAATTAATGCTCATGCGTTTATACTTTTTATTGGGTTAATTCTGTCTTAGAAATTGTTGATCAGTTTCTCAAGTAGTGACATGTTTTTGTGGAACGAAAAATGTTCCTTGCAGTAGGCTTTGCCGTTTTGTCCCATTTGCTCAAGTTCAATAGCTTCCATAGAAGACATTTTCTCGATGGTGTCTGCCAGATGCTCGGCATCTCCTGCAGGAACGGTAAAACCGCATCCAGATTCCTTGACGATGGCGTTGCCTTCACCATTTACCATTGCAATAACAGGCTTCCCCGCAGACATATATGCTTGGAGCTTTGCCGGGCATGTGAGATTGAATATAAGCGAGTCTTTCAATGCGAAATACAATACATCAGCGTTGCTGAAGAAAAGCCCCATTGTTTCCAGAGGATGACGCCCTACCCAATGCACAGTGTCCTGAAGTCCCTGATGTTGGATGTATTCCTCTACCCACTGACGTTTTCTTCCATCGCCGACAAGAATAAAATGTATATCATTCCTGCCTCTTTCTGAGAGAATCTTCATGGCTTTCATCGTATGTTCGAAGTCTTGAGCCTCTCCTATATTACCTGCGAACATCACCTTGAAACCATTTGGCAGATTTGGTAATTTATAGTCGTGGCAGGATACGAGGCCTTCTTCTGCCCAGTTTGGAAAGTATACGAGTTTAGAAGCAAAGTCGCCTTTCTGGCAGATACTATTCCGGAAACCTTTCGAACTCATCAAAATCTTATCCGAGTTCCGATAACAACTTTTGGCAATGCTTTCGAATATTCCGAGGATTGTCTTGTTGTTTATTCCTCCGGCAACTTGGAGACTCTCTGGCCATAGGTCAAGGACCCAGAAAAGTAGTTGTGTCTTTGGCCTCATTTTTTTGATGATGATAGCTGGTATTCCTACAGTTACGGGACTTGTCTCATGTACGACTATTGCATCATATTTATGAAATATGCCCATAAAGATAGCCCGGATGCTTGCAGTGAATGCAAAACTCATGTAGTTCAGTGCAAGCATTTTTCCGCTGCCATTTCCTCGGGTAATAATTGCCGTGCGAATGATTTTTACGCCATTGACTATCTCTTTCCTCTTTTTGAACAATCCGTATCCTTTGAAGAATTTTCCTCCAGGATAATTGGGAATATCGCTTAAGACAGTGACGTCATATCCTCTTCTGGCGAGCTCAAATGCTACATCATTGCATTTGAAGTTCTCCGGATAAAAGTGTGGAGATATTAGCAGTATTTTCTTGTTATTCATGATATATATTTAGGAATTGTCGTTTGATGTTTTCAATCAGAGTGAAGCAGCGGCCAATCCCTTCAATTTCTGCGTCCGACTTATCAAAATTTCAATTTCATATCTGTTTCCAGTCGTTTCAGCCGGATTTTTTTTTGTTCGTTTTTCATGTCGAGGATACAGTTCCACCACAAGAGCTCCGCATTGACCGCAAGTTTCAGTGTCAGTCAGTCGCTCTCACTCTGGCAAGTTCCTTTCGGACAAGGTCTTTCTCCTTTTTCTTCTCACCGAACGGACGGCCTCTTTTCACGAAAGATGTCTGTATTCCGTTTGCCTTGCAGTAGTCCCTGTTTTCGGTTCCCGCGTAGCCGGTGTCTCCTCCGACCTTTTTCGCTTCGACTCCAAACAGTCTCTTGTGCATCTTCAGGCAGTGAATCAGACTGGTCCCTTCATTGAACGCATTGAATGACAGCTTCTCAATGAACGATATCCCGTAGACCAATATGTTGTTGACCTTCGCACCGAACTCGACGCTCTTCACTTCCTTGCCCCTCACTATCGGTCTCAAATGTGGCTTGCTGAGACTCACTATCCTGTTGGGGATGCTTTCCCTGCTGTCATTGTTCCGGAAGTAGTTCTTCTGCTGGCGGTACATCCTAGTGATGATTTCCAGATCACTTTTCTCCCTGACAGTCAACAGGTTTTCTGCATTCTCATTGCCCCTCTCAATCTCACGTATCTCCTTCAGTATCTTGCCGAGCAGGTCAATCAGCCTGCGTGTAATCTTCCTCGTCTGGCTCCTGCCGTGCTTGCGCTGTTTCCTGTATGTCAGGTTCGCCTTCTGCACGTCAAGGAACTTTGTCCGGGGACGGTGGATTCCTAGTCTGCTGCTCAACTCGCACATCGTCGCATAGCTCTTCTCAATCCCTTCCCACAGCAACTTCGCATCAGTCGGATACCGCATCTCGTTCTCATAGCACGTCGCATCTGTGTACATCGTGTCCAGGTTCTCCATGTATGGTCTCCACTTGTCGGCGAGTATGCGCTGGAGCTGTTGTATCTTCAATTTCCCGGCAAGTTCCATCACCACATCGTCCAACAGCTTATAGTTTGTCAATGGGCGTGTCGGATCTATTATCACGTCGCAGAATATCTGGTAATGGATGTTGCCGTTCAGCTGTTCCAGCAGTTTCGGACAGCTGAGTCCAGTGTACATCTTCAGGAACATCAGGGCCACTTTCCATTCAGGCGTGAAGAACGACCTGCGTCCCAACTTTGGCCTCATGCTTTTCCTCACCAGATCGAAGTTCTCTGCCATCTCGCGGAGAGGGAGCAGCTTCTTTATCCTGCCCAATTCGCTCTTTTCGAACGTCGAATAGTAAGCTCGTAAAAATTGAACTCCGGAAACGCAATGTTTGGCGCTATTTCAGAAAAATTTCGTACTTTTGACATGCAGATTAATTTTGCGATTCCCCCAATTTCTCACTTTCGACGGTGGTTGGGGGAATTCTTTTTCCCTTTATCAAAGTTACGAAATTCCTATTACACAATTCGTTAGGAAAGTTAAAAACTTTTTTCGGCATTTCACGACAGTCCCTATGGTATTCATCAGACATCAATGTTAGCAATGATTGTCTTGAACTTGCTCTCAAATGCAGGATAATGTCTATAGGCATATCCGCAGCCGATAGGGACTCTAAGTGAGATGTCTTTTGCGACTATAGGTAATATCCTTAATAAGTATTCAGTCCTTTTACGAAACGAGTCTGGATCTTTCTCTTTAGTTGCGATGGTTATCGATTGAAGACTGGTGCAGTTGTAAAATGTACCCCCTCCAATCACTGCCACACTATCAGGGATTACAATTGATTGCAAACTGGTGCAGCCACTAAATGCTGACTCTCCAATCGTTGTTACACTATTAGGGATTGCAATTGATTGTAGACTAGTGCAGCCATTAAATGCTGACTTTCCAATCGTTGTCACACTATCAGGGATTACAATTGATTGCAGACTGGTGCAGAGAAGAAATGCCTCATTTCCAATCGTCGTTACACTATTAGGGATTGCAATTGATTGTAGACTGGTGCAGTCACTAAATGCCATATTTCCAATCGTTGACACACTATCAGGGATTACGATTGATTGTAAGCTGGTGCAGCCACTAAATGCTGACTCTCCAATTTTAGTTACGCTATCAGGGATTGCAATTGATTGTAGACTAGTGCAGTAACTAAATGCCGACTCTCCAATCGTTGTTGCACTATCAGGAATCACAATTGATTTCAGACTAGTGCAACTAAAAAAGGATGACACTCCAATAGTTGTCACACTATCAGGAATTACAATTGATTGTAGACTGGTGCAAGCGCAAAATGCTGACTCTCCAATAGTTGTCACACTATTAGGGATTACAATTGATTGTAAGCTGGTGCAGCCACAAAATGCCGACCATCCAATCGTTGTTATACTATCAGGGATGTTATGATTACGGCATATTATGAGCTCTTTACCATCACTGGATAAGATACAATTATTAGTGGATTTATACTTGGAATTGTTTTTTGACACAATTATCGAAGTAAGATTATTGCAGTATGCAAAAGCAGAGCCATCGAGATCCGTCACACTATCAGGGATTATAATTGACCGTAGACTAGTGCATCTTTCAAATGCCGACTCTCTAATCGTTGTTACACTATTAGGGATTTCAATTGATTGTAGACTGGTACAGCCCTCAAATGCCAGCTCGTCAATCGTTGTTACACTATCAGGAATTTCAATTGATTGTAGACTGGTGCAGCCCTCAAATGCCTTAAATGCAATCGTAGTTATACTATCAGGGATTACAATTGATTGCAGACTGGTGCAGCCACTAAATACCTCATTTCCAATCGTTGTTACACTATCAGGGATTACAATTGATTGTAGGCTGGTGCAGCCACAAAATGCCGACCATCCAATCGTTGTTACACTATCAGGAATTACGATTGATTGTAGGCTGGTGCAGCCTCTAAATGCACCATTAATATCAGTTACACTATCAGGGATTATCCCTTTTCCGTCTATTACTTCGTATTTCATAAGTTGTCAGATTATAGATATCTATAAAAATGAAAGAAATGTGCTTTATAGACTTCCAAGTTAAGCACATTTCTATTCAATAGCAAATTATACTATGATGATTTGAAATACAAAAGGCTATAGCCCAAAGCGAGTAACTACCTCAGCGTCCAATAGCCGTCAGGAGCCACGTTCAGGTAATGCTTGTTAACGCCTTTAACGTTCACTTCCGCATCCCAGTCATAGGTGTCGTATGACTCCTGGACATAGAGTATGGCCGCAATGGTGTATCCGTCGGTCCAGAAGTCAAAGAACCGGTCTTCCGTCGTGTTGTATACTGTCGGATGGTCGTCCAGCACCGCCTCAAGAACGACTTCCTCATTGACTACGGTGACAGGCAGGAGACATTCCTGGAAACCAGTGTAGAAGTTGAACTTCAGTCTGGAGGCATCTATAGGATCGTCGAAGAAGTCATGCCAGATAACGTTGCAGGTATATTCATCAGTGTTGAAGATGCTTTCTTTGAGGACGTTGCCGTTCATGTCCACGGCATATACTTTCGTTGTCTTTCCATATTTGCCGCTGGCGACAGTGGCGCACATCTCCTCGTTGTCCATGAAAGAGTTTTTGCGCTGTGGCTCATCGGTATTCTCGAACTCCACGAGGCTCTTGTCTGAGAGCATCCATACTCTCCAATTCGCTTTGCTGCACCTTGGAATGTATGTGTGTGGGAGATAGGCATTCGGATACGTCACCTTCGCCTCATTGTAGTTTAACGGCTCGAAGCCTCCGTTTGCGACGACATAGTTCCTCTCCATCTGGTCCAGCTTCGCTCCGGTAGGTATGATCTTTATGAATCAGTGAGTCCTGTTAGAATCCTGGAACTGGCAGCTGATGTTCACTGTGTTGCCGGAGATTTCGGCCGGAGCATAGCTGGCGCTGTCATCGACATCCAATCTTCATGTTTCTATCGATGAATTTCAAAAAAAGTTCTCATCCCGTATTCAGCAACGATACCTTCTACACTCGAAGGATATTCGTAAAGAGCAAGACTTGATCTTACTGCCAATGTATATGTCAATGTTTCTTTAGATGTAAATCAGCCAATAGAATAACTGACGATACCGTAGAATCCGTTACCGGCGACCCGTGCTCGCTTGAACTGTTCCATCTCCCGCACATGCACCTTTTCGCCGGCAAGCTGACCGTAATAGTCCGCTCCCGCGCCGACGCCGAAGGTCCTATTTATTTGAAGGTCAATGCAAAAGGGGTGAAGTCTGCCGAACTGGAGCTGTAGGGCGAGTCATTAAAAGGTGCAAAAGTGAAATTTATTTTCTAACTTCGCGGCCTGAAGAGTGAACCAACCAGATGACAGTCCTCTAAGTTGAAGCAGTTTAAGGAAATATTCGATGCGTTTTATCCGAAGGTCTATGGCTATGCCCTGAAGGCCGGCGGAAAGGAATGGCTTGCGGAAGAAATTGCCCACAATGTCTTCTGCAAGTTGTGGATGCATCGTGACAACATGTCTCTCAAAGGAAAAGATGATAAAGAGGTAATGTCCATCGTTTCAAGTTATCTTTTCGTGGTTACCCATAATGAGGTGAATAACTATTTCAGGGAATGCAGGCAAATTGAGCAGTTGAGAGAGAACTTCGCTGTTCAGCTCTGTTGTGAATCCCGCATTGAACAGACTGTTGACGCGAAAACCGCCCTCGGAATCATTGACAGGGTCGTGGATGGTATGCCGGCAGTGCGCAAAGAAGTGTTCACTCTCAGCAGATATCATAACATGACCAATGAGTCTATAGCCAAGCGCATGAAAATCAGCAAGAGAACTGTCGAAAAGCACATCAGTCTAGCGTTGGGACAGTTGAGGCTTGAGCTTGCCGCATATCAAGTTTAGCAAGTTGTCAAACTTGCTGAACGTTAGCACGAATTTGAGGGTTGTCACTCGTTCGAAGGCCGTAAGGCCAACGCACTTTTTATGGGCACGTTACCCTCACCCTAAATCCCTCCCCTCGGGGAAGGGACTTACCCTCGCCCTCGCGGGCTCTATAAGCGGTGTTTCGCACTTGCGAAACTTGAATTTAGAAAGCTCCTGTAAAAAAAATCAAAAATTTTTCATTTTCCGTTACGTGTGACGTCCGGCATCTGCGTCTAAAGCATGCATTAAGGATTATTCGTATGAAAGAGGAAATTGACATATCGGAAGCCCGTGAAATCTGGAACAGCCCGTCTCCGCAGATGGACAAGGACCAGATAGATCGTGCGTATGAGTCCATTGGCAGCTATATCCTGAGATCCAGAATATCCAAAGGAATAAAAGCTTGCATCGGTGGAGTGGCCGCAGCTTGCCTGGTCATCGCGGGCGTATTCATCGGCAGAATCGAAAAACCGGAAATGATTGCCGAAGTATATGCTCCTGAGTATGTGGAATATATGGCGGCAAACGGCGATATCAAGGAAGTCTTCCTTGCCGATGGAACCCGTGTCTATCTCAATGCCCAGTCCCGTTTGAATTGCGAAAAGAGCCTCACAGGTGCTACGAGAGACGTTTTCCTGTGCGGCGAAGCATTCTTCGAAGTAGCCAAGGATACGCTTCATCCGTTCATCGTACATGCTGCCGGAACGCAGATCAAGGTAACCGGCACAAAGTTCAATGTCAGGGCTTTTCCTGATGAGGACAGCAGCATCACGACATTGGTCGAAGGTGGCGTAGAAGTCAGGATTCCAGGCCAGGTCAATCCTATAACATTGGTCCCTGGAACGGCTTTGTCCGTGAGCAACAAGAATTTAAGTGCATCGCTATTCGAGGTTGATGCGGTCAATGCGACCGGTTGGTATAGGGGAGAGTTCAATGCATATCACATGACTCTCGAGCAGATTTGTCATAACCTTGAACGCCGTTTTGGAGTCAAAATATTCATAGCCAACCAAAATGTAGCGTCTAAATTGTTCTATGTGTCATTCGTAAACAACGAGGATGTAGAAGGAATACTGAAATCATTGAATGTAAACAAGGATTTTCACGTGAAGAAACATGAAAACTTGTATACGATTTATTGATAATTATAACTTTTTTAATATTCACTATGCTAAAAACCTCAAAATGCTTTGCGGGTATGGCTCTGCGTTGTCTAGCTGTCCTGCTGAGTTTCCTGATGGCAGGCGGTGTAATGGCTTCTGCCCAGCAGAAGAACATCTCACTGAAAGTGTCCAATGTTTCCATTGAGTCAGCATTGAACACTGTCAAGAGCCAATACGGAATCTCTATCGTCACTCAGATTGAAGGACTTGATCTTTCGTCCAAGGTGAGTGTTGACATCAAGAATGCTTCTGTCACTGAAGCGCTCAAGGAAATTTTCAAGCCCCAGCAGGTCGACGTCAAAATCGATGGCAATGTGGCAATGATTTCAGCGGCTGCCGCCAAGAATTTCACCGTGAAAGGTATTGTTACCGATTCTGCTGGAGAACCTGTTCCGGGTGCCATGATTCTCGTAATGGGCACGAAAGAAGGTGTGACTACGGATATTGACGGCGCATATTCCCTCACATTGGCCAAGCCTGCCACGCTTAAATGCACTTGTCTCGGTTTCGTGGACCAGGAGACGAAAGTCAGCAAAGAAAGCAATGTAAATTTCACAATGACGACATCCTCTGAATTCCTTGAGGAAGTAGTTGTAGTAGGTTATGGTTCACTCCGTCGCTCGCTCGTCTCCAGTGCCATCAGCAAGATGTCGATGGATGACAACAAACTTCGTAACGTGGACAGCCCTGCAGCTCTGCTCAGCGGACGTATCGCCGGTGTATCCGTGAGTGGCGGATCCGGTAACCTCGGTTCAGGTGAGCGTATGGTCATCCGCGGAATTTCGTCGCTCAACGCAGGAAATGAGCCGCTCTATGTGATTGATGGTGTGCCTATTACGAATACGAAGTCAAACCTTACCAACCTCGGTGAGGATATGAGTTCCCTGGCAGTCCTCAATATCAGCGATATAGAATCTATAGATGTGCTCAAGGACGCAGCCTCGGCGGCAATCTACGGTTCCCGCGCCAGCAACGGTGTCATTCTCATTACAACCAAATCCGGTGCGGCGGGAAAGGCCACAGCCCGTGTCAATGTCAGCACGAGTGTTTCGCAATTCCCTAACATCCACAAGATCAAGATGGCGGATTCGAAACTCTATGTGGAAGCATATAATGAGGGCGTTGACAACTATAACAAGCAGTATGGCTTGTCCATAGGTGATGCCAATTATAAAACTCACATTTATAATCCTTTCGGCACATTGCCTGATATGGATTGGATGGGTGCCATCACCAGACTTGGAATCAGCTACAATGCGGATGCTTCCTTCTCAGGAGGCAACAAGACCACCAATTTCTACATTGGCGCGAACTACAATCACAAGGAAGGTGTCATCAAGACCAACAAACTGGACAAGTTCAACTTGAAAGCCAAGATACAGCACGATTTTACCAAATGGCTTGAAGTCGGTGCGAACATGTCCGCGAACTACATGAAGACACATCAGGTGCCTGGTGCGAATGCCGGAACCATGATTATCGGGCGTGCTTTGGAACAGAGGCCTTATGACCGTATATATAAACCGGATGGAAGTTATTATATCGGTGGTACTGACGGACTTTCGTTCCATAACCCTATTCAGATTCTCAATGAGCAGAATGCCTTTATCGAGAACCTCAGATTCCTCGGCAATGCTCACATGAATCTCAAGTTCTTGGATAATAAGATTTCTTTCAAAAACACGATCAATACGGATGTCACCCAACTGTACGACTATACTTTCTATAACTCCAAACATCCTTATGGAAAGGGCGTCGGCGAGATCATTGACAGGCATGAGACCATCATGAACCTGAGTTTCGACTCTGTCCTGAACTACAATGATACTTATCTCGGCGGTGATCTTGCTTTCAATGCAATGCTCGGCCATTCATTCCAGAAAGTGAGCACGAGGAACATTTCTCTTGACGGAAAAGGCTTTCCTTCTGATTCCTTCGACGTGGTCGGAGTTGCAGCGGAGGTGGCCGGCTATGGCGGCAATGCTTACGCTTATGCGTTGGAGTCGTACTTCGGTCGTCTTAACTTCGGTTATAAGGAAAGATATACCCTCACAGCTACATTAAGAACTGACGGTTCTTCCAAATTCCGTCCTAAATACCGTTGGGGCTGGTTCCCTTCAGTTTCGTTCGGTTGGAATGTGGGAAAAGAATCATGGATGAAGGATAGCGGAGTCGATATGAAACTTCGTGTAAGTTATGGTAAGACAGGTAACCAGAATGGCATCGGTTTGTTCTCTTCACAGTCGCAAATGGCTGGTGGCAAGAACTATATGGGACATAGCGGTATTTACTCGACCGTATTCGGAAACCCTAAACTCACCTGGGAAAAATCCGGTCAGACTGACGTCGGTGTCGACCTCGGCTTCTTCAATGACAAACTTACATTGATAGTCGACGGCTATCTGAAAAATACTAAGGACCTGCTCTATTCCAAGCCTACTTATGCAACTTCCGGTACCACTTCCATCATGAGCAATGTCGGCTCTATCCGGAACAAGGGTATAGAAGTTACCATCGGAGGAAACCTTGATTTGGGACCTGTACACTGGACAACTTCATTCAACATTGCCCATAACAAGAATACTGTAACTTCCATCACCGGAAACGATGACCTTATAGCAATCGGTGGAAACCGGGTTCTCAAAGTAGGTGAGGAAGTGGGAACATTCTATCTATTCAAATTCGACGGCGTATACCAGTACGATGCCGAGGTTCCTGAAGCGCTTTATGAGCAGGGCGTGAGAGCCGGAGACTTCAGGTATGCAAACCTTGACGGAGATGCTGAAAATCTGATCAATGATACTGACCGCGCTGTCAAATACTCTTCCAATCCGAAATTCAGCGGAGGTTGGAGCAATACCTTCTACTGGAAAGGCTTGAGTCTTGATGTGTTCCTTTCGTATTCTTATGGCGCGAAAGTATATTTCGGACAGGGATACAACATTGCGAAATGCGCTACCAATCATGGTGTAAGAGAAGAAATGGCTCTCAACAGATGGACAGGTCCAGGAAGCACCAATGTGTATGCACGAGCTATCGCCGGTTCATCATGGAATACCAAAAATTCCGATTACTTCCTTTATGACGGCTCGTTTATCAGACTCCGTTCCCTTACGCTTTCTTACAATTTCGGAAAGAAAGTCCTCGAGAAGATTCATATGAAAGGTCTTAGGGTATTCGCGCAGGGCGACAACCTGTTCCTTATTACAAGATATCCGGGCTATGACCCTGAAGTCTCAAGCAATCTCGATGCGAGATTCTTCGGAGTGGACGAACTCAATGTTCCTCAGCCGCGTACATTTACTTTCGGTTTAAACCTAACTTTCTAAACAGGGATATAAATGAAAAGATATATTACACTTGCACTGTCCGTGCTGATGGTGCTGAATTCATGCTCGCAGATGCTGGATATATATCCGCGTTCAGCGATTTCTCCTGACGGAGTGACGGCAAATGACCTTTCTGCTCTTCGTTACGGCGTTTATTCTGCCATGCAGAACAAACCCGGCACCACAGGCTATATGTGCTTCGATCTCCTCGGTGGTGACATTACACAGAAGAACTACAACCCGATAGATATTTACAACGGCTACATGAAGACGCTCGGCTCGAATGTTACGGATCAATGGAACAGTTTCTATAATGAACTTTATCATGTGAACGTGCTTCTTGCTGCTGTGGAAAAGGCCGGTATTGAGGCAAATAAGGTCATCTATGGAGAAGCACATTATTTCCGTGCGATGATTTATATGAACCTCGTGACGAGATGGGGAGGCGTGCCGATTCTCAGAGTCAATACATCGGACAGAGTGGCGAGAGACACTGTTGAGGACTGCTGGGACTTTATCAATGAAGAGCTCCAGCTCGCCATCGACAATCTTGAGACTTCTACAGACATGTATATGGTTTCCAAGGAAGCTGCACAGGCGCTTGCAGCCAGGGCATATCTCTATCAGGGAAACATGAATAAAGCCGCCGAACTCGCAGAAGGCCTTATTACCAGCGGTAAATATGCTCTCGAAAAGGACTTCAGCAAGATTTTCGGATATGAGCGCAAAGCCAACTCGGAAACAATCTTCGCCTTCAGGATGGATGATACTGAAACATCTGTCAAACTCGGCTCGCAGTACTTTACGTATGATTATGTGAACAAGGGTAGCGGATGGTATTTCCCGACGCAGACGATTATCAATCTTTTCGGTGCCAATGACACGAGACTGCCGGTTTCCGTCGTTACGGTAGGTACTGACAAGTGTATGGGCAAATATCCTGGCGGACAGGCGTATTCAGATCCGATAATCATCTCGAGAATCGGTGAGATCTATCTTATCAGCGCTGAGGCACTAGGTTTCCCTGACGGATGCGAGCGTCTTAACCAGCTTCGTAGAATGAGAGGCCTTTCAGATAGCACGGCAAGCTCCGAAGCCGAACTTAAAGAAGCCGTTCTTCAGGAGAGAAGGCTCGAACTCCTAGGTGAAAACCTGATATGGTATGATTATATCCGTCAGGGCAAGGCGGTCGAAAGATTGGGTATCACCAAAACACAGACATTGTTCCCTATTCCGGAAGGAGAAATCAGGGAGAACCCTCTGCTCAAGCAGAATCCTGGTTGGGGTGGAAATGAACTATAAAACAGCAAGAAAATGAAATCATTGAAATATATAATCGCTGCTTCACTTGCATTGGCAGCTTGTCAGGAGAAACCTGTTCAGCCTGATTATGTGAGCAATGAACCGAAAACTGAGGTGGCTAAAACGCTCATTGAGAAGACAGATATGATAGCTGCTCTCTATTCGGACAGTGAGACTGTAATTACTGACGGATTGACAATGACGGCATTGAGCTATCTCGGCATGGACGGATGTCCTATGAGGATATGGTTCCTCAGGGCGGACCTGTCGAAACCGAATCTTTGTCTGGATCAGGTGTATGCAGGAGATGTGTTCCAGAGCGCAGGAAGCAAACTTACGGAAATGGCAAAAAAAGCAGACAGTCCGGATCATTTCGTGTGGGCCGCAACCAATTCCGATTTTGGCTCGGATGCCCAGAAAGGCCCTCAGGGCATCTTCCATCATGAAGGTAAATGCTATAAGAACACTTTCAATGTCCTTCCATCGTCTCCGAATCGTCCAAGATGCTTTTTCTACATGACGCCGGACAAGAAAATCCGTATGGCGGATAAGGCTGATTATGAAAAAGTAGTGTCTGAAAATCCGGATATCGTGGAGGCAGGGGCAGGTGGACCGCTTCTTATCATTGACGGTGTGTCCCAGAATATCCCTTCACAGAATGACAGACTTACAGAACGTCATCCGAGAACCTGCATGGGTGTCGAGAAAAACGGCACGACAGTATGGATGATGGTTGCGGACGGTCGTCGTTATACATGGTCCAACGGCCTGTATTACAATGATATGTGCAAGATTATGTCGGCTCTCGGCTGTCATAATATGATGAATCTTGACGGCGGCGGTTCTTCTGAAATGATAGTGCGTGCCTCTAAAGATAAGAATGAATACAATGTAATTAACTGGACCAATGATAATGGCGGAGAAGAACGCACATTGTATACGGGCATTTTATTCGTAACGAAAAAGTAAAGACGTATGAACAATATATTCAAGACAATCTGCCTCGTGCTGACAGGTGCAGCGCTGGCATCTTGTACGCTCGATTTTCCTAAGGAATCCGAATATCCTTTCCTTAGCGGAAATACCGGGCAGACACCTGAAATTACATTCTCCGGGCAGAAGGATATAGCAGTGGGGAAGACGGGTGGAGAATTCAAAGGCTCTTTCAAATCGAACCTTCCGTGGGTCGCTGAAAGCCTCGTTGACTGGATAGAAATCACAAGTGACAAAAGGGGAATGGGCGGAAACGGTGAAACTGAATTGACTTTCAATGTTACCCGGAACACGACTCTCAGGTCCCGTACAGGACAAATCCGTGTATCTATTACAAGTGATGCGGAAGCCTGTATAAAAGTGGTTCAGGATCCAAGTCTTCCGGAAGACCTTGGCAATGAATGGTTCATCAAACCTGGCGCTACAGGAAAAGGCACTTCTTGGGAGGATGCGACAGATCTCGGCGAAGCTTTGAAGGCGTGTGCTACTGCGGACAAATTGTATCTTGCAGCCGGAACATATACTCCGACACAATATGCAGGAGGCAGCAGCGATGCGGACAAGACATTCCTTCTGACTCAGAATGTCAGGATTTACGGTGGTTATCCTGAAAAACCTAAAGCAGGGGATGTGGCGGATCCAGCTGTCAACAAAACCATTCTCAGCGGAAATGAAAGTTCAACCAGTCACGTGTTTGTCATAGCCGCTCCCAAGGATGAAGACTACAGCATACAGATCAATGGAATTACAGTCCGTGGAGGATGCAACACAAGTACATCAGCCGGCACCAATAAACTGAACGGTGAATATTTCTACACCGGATATGGTGCCGGAGTCTATGTCCTCGGTTCCAAAGTCAAGTTTACAAATTGCTTTATCAAGGATAATAAATCTGCCAAGTTCGCATGCGGTATGTTCAGTACGAACAATTCGTATGTGGAGATGGAGCATTGTGAAATAACTGACAATATGGTGGAAAACGGAAATGCTGCCGGAATCCACAATGCGGGTACGATGATTCTCAGAAACTGCGGTATCAGACGTAACGGCTGCACCAAGAACTCGCTTGTCGGCGGTTTTTACAATTACGACACGGACAAGAAGCTTAATACTGCCAAAGCATATCTTTACAGCTGCGAGTTTGAAAACAATTCAGGTTCTACCAACTGGAAGAGAGTCAGTAATTTCTATGGCCGTGAAAATTCCTTCTCGGTGATAGTCAATACCACTTTCTACGGCACAGATGCAGGAAATGCTCCTATTGCGATTTATGGAAAGGGCGTAACTGATACTGAAGCTTATATCATCAGCTGTACTGTTGCAGGAAACAAATCCAGCAGCTCGGATGTCTGCTCAGGTATAGCTCAGGTAGAAAGTAAGGTAAAAGTTTATAATTCAATAGTTTCCGGCAATAAAGGAGGACAAGATGGTATCTGGGCGGTAGAGAGCTCAATGAATGTACTTATTGACCAGAGAACAGAGACTGTTTCTTATTCCATCAATGCCGAGAAAGTGTTCGGTGATGCCGATGTAATGTCCGGCCTCTTGTTCGATCCTGAAAAAATGCTAGGAAAGGCTTCAAATGGTGTAGTCCCTCTGATCGGCTCAGGCAATCCGGCCCTCACAAACGGTATGACGGCAGATCAGCTGAAGTCCATCAAGAGCGGCCGGGAACCGGAAATCGATGAAACTGAAGTGGTCAAAGACCAGAAAGGAAACCCTCGTACCGGTAAAGTCATGGGTGCCTATGTAGGAGAATAATCAATACAATACTAAACTAGACTATGCTTCAAGGGAGTTGTCCGTCACGGACAGCTCCCTTTTTTTTACTTTACTTGGGAGCGAGTACAAGAAGCGCGGCTCCCGTTAATCGAGCATGATGAACGGGGCCCAGTAGAACGGGTCGTTGAAATCCGGGCTGTGCATGAGGTCGTATCGGGCGAGGTCCAGGGCCTCATGCTTGGTTTTTCCGGCAATGAGGTGCGTGTAAAAGCGCATCATGAATTCGGAAGTGGCGGTATCATTGACACTCCAGAGAGTCATGAGAATGGTCTGGACACCGGCTTTCTTGAACGCGGTCTGGAGTCCGACGATGCCGTCCTGCGATACGGTTCCGAATGCTGTGTTGCAGGCGGCAAGCACCACCATGGAACAGTGGCTCATATCGAGTTGCGCTATCTCGGCACCATTGAGCAGACCGTCATTCAGGGGAGCGCCCAATGGTTTGCCTTGCGGAGAAACTGCCATGAAAGGTCCTTCGCCGCGAAAACTGTGGGCGGCACCGGAAAAAAGCAGACCGGATCCGGCAAGCTGTTTCCCAGTTATTGTCTCAGGGGAATCTTCCAGAAGAATCGGGATGTCGGCATTGAACGAATGCGTGGAAATATGGACTATATAGTCGGCCGTGCACCTGATACTCATGCGGAACTGCTCCTCGGACGCTGCTACGCCTGTGCGGGGCAAAATGTCGAGATGCTTAAGGTGATATATGAACTTGATTTCATCCCTGCTTTTCCGCAGCGTATTGATGCCGGCGCGGGTTCCTTCGGTGGTCTCGCCAAGGTCTATATTTTCGGCTCTGGCGAACTTGATGTCCGTGTTAAGATGTTGTAAATCAGATGTATGGCAATACCAGCAATCCGCATTGATGTCAGTCGGAGAAGCCTCATAATCCATTCCGCCGAAAAGCAGGAGATATGTATCAGCCGATATTCCTTTGTCCTCGGGGATATCGGCAAGATTACCTGTCCTGAAGAAACGATATTTGTCGAAGAGATACCTTCCCCGGCTATCCTTCAGTGCGCCCGGATTACAGAAATGCACGAAACCGGCTGGCGAGAAAAATATTCTGTCGCCCGGTTTCAGATATGGTTCGATAGGCGCAAACAGCAATCCGTAGGCTTTCTCTGAATATGGCTCTGTGTACAACGACGCGTCGCGGGGCAACTCCAAGACCTCTTTTTCGGCCCCGAGTCCGACCTTCCGGGTCTCATTCCGTCTGGAAACCGTGGCATAATACCTTCCATTGTCCGCGGAATACGCAATCTTGACATCGGCGCTGCCTTTCCCTGCATGGCAAATCATTGACATGCAGAGCAATACGACTGCGACGAAGATCCTTTCCGCTCGCATTACAGCTCCTCCAGCAGACGATCCGCGTCCTCAGACCACGCGCCACCGGCATTGACGATAAATTTCAGCGATTTGCGCGCACGCAGATATTGGCCCTTGCGCAGGCGGCACACAGCCTCAAGGAGGTCAAGTTCTTGACTGTCAATGCCCAACTGTGTCAGATATTCAGGATCATCGGAGACAGGATCGGCTAGGCGCGCATTGATCTCGACTCTCGCGGAACCGATCTTCTCAAGAGCCTCGTCAATCCGTTTTTCCTGCATCAATGCCGTTATTTCGGAGCCGCCCATTTGCCCGGCAGCCGGTTCGAAGCCGTAACCGACGCGACGCGCTATGCTGCTGAGGCTCAGGTCAATGCCGATAAACATAATCAGACAGGCCGCAATGCTGCACACGAAAGTGACCGTCCTGCGGCGTTCGTGTTTCAATGCTGCATCCAATTTCGCCATATCTGCCAGAAGGCCTTTTTCCCTTATGGCACATTCCAGCATTTCATCGATATCATTCTTCATAACCTGCAATCTTGAAGCGTTCCTTAACTATTTTCTTAAGTTTCCCCATGCAGCGATGGCGCTGGGTCTTCACGGAATCCTCATTGGCATAATGCATGATTTCCGCTACTTCCTTATGGCTTTTCTTTTGATAGACAACCAGTTGCAATAACTGTGAACACAACTCCGGCATATCCCGCACCGCCGTCCTGACTATAAAGAGCTTGTCGTCCATTTCCTGGTCAGCCTGCGCATTGTCCGTGATTCCATGCTTCATCACGAAATCGGTATCGAGCACCAGTGGAGTCTGCAATTTCCGTCTGTCATTGTACAGAAGAAATGTGCCGGTTCTGTTCAGATAAGCTCTCAACTGGTTGTTTTTCAGGGAGTCGCGTCGCAGTCTTCCGGTTTCGATATTATTGTAGAGGACCACGCATGCCCTCTGGTATAAGTCCTCCGAATCGGGGATGCTGAGCCCCTGGTTCTTGTAAAAGAGCGATACGAACTGCTTTTTATAACGGACGTAAATATCTTCGAAGGCCCTGCGGTCTCCGTCAATGAATCTGTTTATGAGATTTGTCGTCATCATTGTCCGAACAATTTCTTGTTTTTCAGCTTTTCGGGTATAAAGGACGCAAACGTTTGCGCCTTGCCTGTCGGCAGCGGCATTGACTTATATGTTCTTGTCAATGCTTCCGTGAGTTGGACGGCAGTCATCCCGGCATGAAAACTTCGTGCCATGGCATAGGACAGGCGGCCATATCTTTTCCCGTCAATGTTGACCTCGAAGTTTGTCTGAAAGTCCTTGCATGCACTGATGGAAACCCATGTGACAGGCTGGATTTCAGGCTTTACCGGGCTACCCTTAAATGGTTGTCCGAAGGCGTCGAACGTTCCGCGGAAATGCAGGGTATCACTGTCCGCATCCTGCCGTTCAAGGCCTCCGCTATGGCATGCGTCATTGACCACCAGCAGGCAGCCGCGTTTGCCGATTTTTGACGTCATGGCATTGAAATACCGGTTCAACACATCGTCAATTATATGGTTTTCACCCTTGTAGCCGTTCCATCCGTAAGCGATGCAGGCATCGGCGGGCACTATCGCCTCGTCATAAATGTCGCGCGGATTTATCAATGCTTCGTCGCCGTCCTGATCGGTTATCTGCTGCCCGTGGCAACTGAAATGCACATATATCTGGTCGTCCGTTTCTGCCAGTGAAAGCAATCGGTCCAGAGCATTGACAATAGCATCATGGGTGGCTTCCCGGTCTTGCAGACAAATGATGTTTTCCGGAAGAAAAGCATTATCCTTCAGCATTTTCAGTATTATGGTCCGGTCGTTGGCAGATGCGAGTTTATTCCAGCCAGTACTTTCTGGATAGTCGCCGATGAATACGATCAAGGCCCTTCTGGTCGCGGCTGTAGCTGGGCAAAGAAGGCTGATGGCGAGCAGTATCAGACAGATAGTCCTTTTCATTTCTTCTCTTCTTTTGTGGCCTTTTTGGAAGCATTGAAGTCAACATACTTGAGCGCAATGACGTATTCGTGCCCGAGGCTGTTCCGGCTTATGGTCAAAGCTATTTTTCCAAAATAATTTCCGCTTCCGATGTCGCTGTCCAGCTCACACAGACCATATTCAAGTCCCGATGAAGGATAGCATAGATATTTCGTGACGTGCTTGCTTCCGCCCAGCATTTCGAGGAAATCATTGCCAGGCAAAGAGAATTGCAGCGGATTCCGGTATTTGTAGTCGGCCAGAGCCCGGCCCAGAATTCGTGCAGCTTCTTCCTCGACTTCTTTCTGGTCAATGAATTCCCGGAAAATGACATCCACGTTATAGACCGTGGCTGTATTGGAGGAATATCTGACGCAGACATTGACAGGAATATTTCTGATTCTGCCGGTGAAAAAGGCCTCCTTTCCCTTAGTCTCGTCTTTTTGCTCCACCTCTTTCTTGAAGCCCATGCCCAAAAGTCGTCCGCTGAAGTCTTTATAGCTGATTCCCAATGGAATACCTTCGACATATACTTTGTTTTGGGTATATTCAATGCCCTTCAGTCCGCAGATGATTTCCATCAGCCGATGCCGCGCGCTGTCCATCGCATTGATCTGGTTGAAAGTAATGGCGAGATACATGTTTATCGGCGCTGCCGCCCCGGTCACCCCTTCCATATAGCCGCTCCGGTAGAAGTCCATGTTCCTGAGGTTCCCGCTGCCCATATTCATCTTGTCATAGACATCATAACGGAGCCTCATCCACAGTTCTTTGCCCGGGTCAGCCTGCATGATTTCCAGTATGTCCCCCAATGCCTTTTCCATGTATGAATACGCCTGCTCTTCCAAAGACCGTACAATGCCATTCCAGTCTTCTTCCGCGATGTCGCTTTTCCCCCTCTCATGCTCCTCCCAAATGAAATTGTACATCTGTTTATACAACGCATCCGCCTTCTCCGCACACTCTTCCGCCCTGACCAGCATCGCAAGCATCTCAGCCTTCTCAATCTTGCCAGTCATCATCACCAAGGAAATCAATATCGCAAGTAGTTTCATACCATCACCGCCCGGCCAGGGTTAGTCTTGGCCGGGTTGGACAAAGATAAGAAAGAAATCTACTTTTGCGTATTTTTTTTCTTAGGGTGTGGCATTATTATTTCCTCATTCCAAAGTATCACTTTCAATGTCTTCAGTATATTCCTATGTTATTTTTTGAATGGCGGATGCGTTGTGCTTTTTTCTCGTTTCTACGTATCAGATATGGCGGCTCGGGAAGTTCCGGCAGAAGGTTGTTCATGTTATTGATCTGCCCTATGACTTTCATCAGGAGGATGAAAGTCGACAGTGTCAGGTTGACCGCCGCTCCGCTCTCGAACTTGTGGATGGTGGTCAATCCGATGCCGGACCGCTCCGCCACGTCTTTTTGGGCGAGCCCGCAGCGCAACCTGTAATCCTTGAAACGTGTGCCCATCAATCGGACGATTTCGGGAGTCGAATATTCATACAAATCAGCCATTGTCCTTTCTTTATTTTAACTATCACTATATTGATAGTTGTATTGTTATTTAGCCTTTTATCTTCACGTAAGTGATAGTTATAACTGCAAAAATATGAATTAAAACCAATAAAACGAACCATATCGCTAAAGGTCAATGTTTACCTTTTCGGTTTTTCGACATTGTTATAAATGTAAAAAATGAAGTTCAATACCCCATCGAGTGTTGCGTTAATGAAAACATTTTATAACTTTGTGAGGCTGCCAAATAAGCAGCGACATAACATTAGTGAAAGTGTTTCGCTAATCCCCGTTCCGAAATCTGGAAAATTTCAAACATGTGCAGGGAGAGCAACAACACTCATCACCGTCTTGCCATATCCTCAGATATCGCATATTCGGTGTGGGGTATTGTTTATTCATCCGCACATAGGTTTTTCCAGAACCTCGGAACAGATGAACGGACAGACTCCACACTTTCGCGTATTTAATAACCGACATCAGCGCACGGGAGTTTTGTGCTAGAAATGAGGCAATAATACTGCCATCTATTGTTACCACAATGATTGCTAAATATTTAGAACCGCTTATATCGGTCTTTTTTACTTTGTTCTTCTTGTCGTTCTTAAATAACAATGCCGAAGCTACGAATATCAGTAAAGAAAGGCGTGTTTACTATTTGGATGCCACATACTCAATGATTACTCCTTCTAAATTATGGAATCCAGTAAGAAATGATTTGGCGAAAGCAATCAATGCAATCGAAGATGAGACGACAGAGGTATATGTCATAGCATTTGGAGGAAATGGCGGAACGGAATTAATGACATGGCATGATTATGCTACCGCATCGGGAAAAGAAAGAATCATTAGGGGCTTTCAAAGTTTTACACCTAAAACTAACACCATGACCTATCTTGATAGACCCCTTAATGATTTCTACAGCAATAGAGTTGCGACAGATAAAGTCAATTACTGCTTCTTAATGACGGATGGACGAGATGAAAACCAAAGCACGTCCGTATTCCCTAACGTTCTAAAACAATGGGGACAGAAATATAGGAACTCCAATGTTTACGGATTCTATGTAATGCTGAACAATGATGCTCGGGACAAAAACATTGAATCGATCATTGACAAACAGGACCATCTATGGAAAGTTGAGACTGCAAATGTTAACATCAATTTGATTCGTTTGGAAAATCATGCTGTGTTCAATGTCCGAAACGATGAGTCGATTGAGATTCCCATCTCTGGCAAAAGTGAGGGGTTGAATTTCTGCGCTTCTCTACCGGAGAACTCTGGACTGAAGGTCAAGAACTGTGAGGTGAAAGGAGGAAAATTAATTGTTGGAATAGATATCACAGGAGACAAATATAGTATGCCGGCATCCGCTACGCGCAACTTGGATATTTCAGTCTCAAACGCAGGGAAATTTGATTTCCTTGTCTCGGATAGAATCTCGGTACAATTCAATAACAAAAAGGAATTAGTTCTCTTCACGCCCACAGAAAGGCAAAAAATGGGAAAAGTCTTTCATTATGATGATTTCTTTTTTGTACATGGGAAGACCGTGCCCATAATTCATGAGATGGAATTCTCGTTTAACGATGACGCCAAAGCAGCTAAAAATGCATTTGCTGAATTCGCATTTGTGGACAACAACGGACAGTCCATCAGTCCGAAAGATATGATTATTACAGTTGATGGAAATACACTCCAAAACAACAGATTTTTTGTAACACCATCTCAGAACAAGATTACAATTGAGATATCCTTTTCATCTGATGCAAGGAGGGGAAAATACCAAGGGTATTTGAGGTTAGTTTCTCATAACCTTCATAGATTGAATAATAATGAATGTATAGGCCAATTTGCTGATGCATTCCAATGGACCATATACAATAACAAGACGATGAATCCTTTGGAAAAAGTACTCATCTGGATGGGAATTCTCGTTACATCAGCACTATTGCTTTGGTTTATAGTCATAAAGCCAATAAAGTATCCACGTTTTTCTAAATTCAAGAAAACTGTGTTGATAAAAAAGAACGAAGTGATTATCGCTCAATTCACATGTAATTTCAAGGGCGCAAGACGCGTAATCTTCGCGGCAAAGAAACAGAAACAGAACGCATTAAATAAACTCTTCACCGGAAGAATTGACACTATTGTCAATCCAATTTTTGAAGAGCCACTCTCATTCATACCGAGGACTACAAGAAAAGCTATGGTTAAAGGAAGAGGATACCAGGCCAACCCTAATCCTATCTCTCAAAGTGGAGTGGCAGAAATTAGTGCTCCCGCCAGAAGGTTAATAATTAATTTACAATAAAATAAAAAGAGTCCTACTATGACAAATGCAAAAATTAAACTAAAAAAGACTTTATACATCGGTCTTGGAGGTACCGGTGTTGCGGCTTTATTGAAAGTCAAAAAATGCTTCATCGATAGTTATGATGAGATTCCCCCGATGATAGGCTTTCTTGCAATCGATACTGACACTGCCGCGTTCAGCAAGGAAGAAACAAGCAACTTGGGTGAACCTATCCGTCTAGACTCAAGCGAACTACTTGTTTGTACAGTGAAGAACGCGCTTCCCACGTATCGCAGCAACCCATCTGCTTATGATTGGGTGCCTCCGAAGAACGTTAATAATCTGAGAAACATTGCCGGGTTAGGCGCAGGAGCTGTGCGTTCAAATGGCCGCTTCATTGCGTATTATAACTTCAATACCATTCAGGCCAATATTTCGACAGCAGTAAATAAAATCCATCAACTAATACCGAACTCCTCAAAGTATACCATTGATACTAATAAAGATGGTGTCGAGTATGCTACGACAATCAATGTTTTTGCATCGGTAGCTGGTGGCACTGGTAGTGGAATGCTCATTGACACTCTCTGTTTGATCAATAAATCAATGAAAGAGATGTCTATGCCGTATAACCTATATCCATGGATTGTTCTTCCAGAGATATTCAAAGCTATGAATAATGGCCCTGCCATGGCGAATGTTCGATACAATGCATATGGTACTATTCGTTCTTTAGATTATATTGAACATCTTGATCCGAATGATCCCGCGATTAATTTCGGCTACACTACAATCACAGAGCCTCTCTTCGATTATGCTTTCGTCCTCAACAATCTCAATCAAGCTGGCGTTGCTTTTGACAAATTAAGCGATTTGGTGGATGTTATTGCCAAGAGTGCATTCTTGCCTGCAAACAAAATGGGGGATGAAATCAATTCGCCTTTTGACAACATCAGACATCAACAGAATGGTGGTGTGTATGATATTCTCAACAAAAAAGCTTGGGCCGCATCCGCAGGTAGCGCAGAACTGATTTATGATAATCAGGCTGTAGGGCGGGCATACGCCTATCGTATTGCTGCACAGTTATGTGATTCAATGAGTCAGGCAAGTACTGATGGCACCGCAGATGCAAACAGATTTGTTGATCATCAGAGCGTTTTAATACGCGAGAATGAAGGGAGAAATGATGTCATCGATGCGTTGATTTCACCTGCTCCTGAATATGTTCTTACTATTGATGAAAACACAACAATCAATGATATCAACTCTTATATTGAGTATAATGCCGGAGTAAGAATTGACGGTGAGTTGCAGAATAACTTATCCAAGAAAATAGAAAATACCAACCGCGAACTGGAGTCATTCCTTAGAAATCTTATGGACACTACAACAAGCGGATGTGTTGGTGTTTCTCTCCAGTTTATTCGTTCGCTAAAGACCTTGCTCGGCCTTTGTCGAGATGAAATGATTGGCGAAAAAGAGAAGTTTAGTATCCAAAACGGAATTCCTATGCAATGGGAATCCGATCTCAATGGCATCAGAAAAACCGGAATTGGAGCGCTCTTTGGGTATAAACTCGACGAAGATAATGTTGATATGCTAACTCAGAAACTTACCAACTACGTAACTAGCCTTCGTGAAGAAAAGAGAAGGTTATGGGCCATTCGTTTCTATAATGATTTTGAGAGCACTGTTTCTATTTATGAACAGCAACTACAGAATCTTCATTCACACATTACCAGAATTCACGACAAGTATTCCGATGAACTTCTTCGGCAACAACAACTTGCATCCTCTACATCAAAATTCCAGCTATACCTGCACCAATCTGATGTATACAAGGTTTCGCAGTATATATTGGATAATTCTGTAAAAGCAGATTTTCATACACATTTCTCTAACAATGGTGGTCTAATTCAATTGCTTTCTCTCTCTAAGGAGCAGGTCGACACTCAGATATGGAATTTCGCCAAAGGGACGACACCAGTCATCAATGCCGTTAACGTATCAATCGATGAGGTTTTGGAGGCTATGTCAACTGACGAAGTAAAGAATTATCTTGAGCAACTTAAAGTCTTGGCCGCACCTCTTTGGTCTTACAACACACAAGGCTATAATCAGACACAGTTGTCTCTAGATAAGTTTGTTATCGTGGGAGTAGGGAATCGTGACACCAGTTTCCTTGCCGCCTCCCCTGAATACAATGACGTTTTTGATACTAACGGCAACCATGCCTCTTTTGCTTCGACTTATCAGAATGATCGTGTCTATGTTCTCGTGATTGAAGACTTGCTGCCTATTTATGCCGTCAATAATTACTCTACATATAAGAGTGATTATGAACAAAAACAAGCACAAAACTATCCGATGGCAGCTTATCTTGACGAGAAACTCAATAATCGTATCATATCTGAGAACTTCAATGTAATGCCAACAATTGAACAAGACAACATCCTGCAACTTTGGGTATGGGGTTTTGTGTTCGGCTATATTCACTTTGATCCTGATACGAATTATTATTGGATTCGCTCCAAAAGCCGAGGAGATGCAATTCATAAATATCGTTTTAATTTAAATAAACAAAGGGATGTGGCGTTTGATATCTTCAAGACAGAAGGCCTCTACCACGAAATTGAAGATTTGCTCAATTCTGAAATATCCCGGCATGGAAACGAAGCGATAAATCTGAAAATACAACAAATAAAAGATGAGGATACTTACTATGAACAATACGCAAACATCAGTCCTCTAGAAAAGGCCAATCTTGAAGACCCTAAGTTTAAAGCCGTTTTAAATTTGGTCAATCAAGAAATTGCTATAATGACAAACTAATTTCACAAATGTCTGCATTTATCGTCATAAGTGTAAAAGATAGTTTAAACTGGATTGTGGATGGCATTAAAGAGTGCCGTCCACATAATCCAGAAGTAGCTACCTACATCTCAATAGGAAAAATAAAAAAAGATGGAGGGGACAAATATCTTTACGAGTATACTGCTTTTTCAAAGCATGCTGGAGATAGCAATACTGACAATACGCTATCCCGGACAATAGAATCCGACATTCCTAGAAATCTGTTCTCTAATCAGATAGCTCAATTTCTTCACATCTGTGAAAACGAAGGGGAGCAAATCAATCTATTCCTTATTGATAACCCCATCACTGACGCAGATTTCGAACAGTCTTCTTGGATAGTTGACGAAATTAAGGCTGTATATGAAAGCCATAAAGCAACAAACTTCCAGCTCGTACGCGTTTTATTTACATATGAGCTAGATAAACCAACAGATGTTAACAAACAGGCATCCAAGATGATTCTCAAGCAGCTTACCAAGATTAATCTGGATGATTCTGACGATTTCCTTACTCGAATTCTATATATTGACAATCAGAATCGTAGCGGTGCAGCAATGTGTCTTAATAAAGAAGAACATGATATCATGATTCCTCGCATGCTTTGCGACCTCATGATGCTGATGTCTAATAAAGATGACTCATATAATGTCTCTTCAGCAATCAGCGGTCCAAGCCGCATTTTTGCCGTTGGATATGCGGAGTGCATGTATTATCACGAAGATATTTTCAGGTACTATAATTTGGCCGGAAGAAGAGACCTCCTCAAATTTCTTCTCGAAACGATTAATAACGAAGAGTCTCTTGATTATAATAAGTATCCTATAGGACTTGAAGACCGGTTAAGTCGTCTTGCCCCATTGTATGCTGAAGTTCCTTATACAGCAGACATCTCGACTTGCCCTCAATCAATAGATAAGGCCATTGATGATGTTATCGTTTCGCTCAAAGATGACATCATCAACATCCGTCAGAAGGCTTTAACGGATGCGGCCGAAAAGGACGCGAAAGACACCAAGTCCAAACTTATTGAATATCTGAAAGATAATAATTTAATCCCAGCAGACATCTCGGATAGCGAACTTGAAAATCGGTATCTATCTATTGCTGAAGACAATAACGTCAACATAGATAGTTTCACCATAACGAAAGCTCTCGAGGAGGCACGAATAGAATTCCCCGAGTACATTGACCGCCATCAAATATTCGAAGAGTATTTAGTTGAGAACGAAGATGGTGAAGGCATTGATGAAACCGATTTGGATGTGAACATTCATGAATACTCCAGATTGATAAAATTTATACAGACCGGACAGTTTAAAAAGTACGTTCGTGCTCAATGCGGGCAGAAAGAGCCCAAACCAATTCTTTCAAAAATTGATTCCGAAATGAAGCCTAAGAAGCTGTGCTTCTTGAAGCGTCTCTTTAGCAGAAAGAAAGACTCGGAATTCTATGCAGAATCAGATTCAACAGCAAATGTGGCGGCTGTTACTCGGGATTGGCATTCTGTACGAGATACTATCGCTTCTGTTTCTGAAATGTGCTCAAAAAGACGTAACTATTATCTTCTTAAGGAGAAGGTAGATTCGATGTGTTGCGAATTGGCCTCTCTCAACGAAGATATACATAACTTCAAATTGACGACACACTGCTCATCTGTTGATAACCTTATTGATCTGAATAAACTAAAAGAATTTCATCAATCTGGACGGGAAACTCGTATAAAGAAAATCATCGAACAATGGAATCTTCGTGATGAAAAGGAAAGAACATATGAGGTGTTATTTGAGGAACTCAAAGAGAATACAAAATGGGAAGTATTCGGCTTTTATTATATTGATTGGTCCGAACCTTTTGATTTTATAAAAAATATTGAGTTGCCTAAGGTATGCGAAGCATTAAAAAGGAGATCACAACCTTTTGTAAATACATATACACTTGAGCCGAACGCTGAGAATCTTACATCATTTGTTTTTTACACAGATAATGAGAATTGCTATGAATACTTTACTCAAAAGAAGGTTACGCTTAAAGATAACAATAAGGTATCATGTATTTTATCACATCATATTTGTTCCAAGATATGTATGCTCCAATTTCTCCAAATGAGTCATGAACTCATTGATGGATTAGTAGACTGCTATGAGGATTGAAATATAAAAGATAATTATTTTAAAACATAACTTGCACATGAAGCGGATTATCAACTCGCGATTCAACTGAGGGAATCATCCGACAATTTGCAATTATTTGGACTTTATTTCAAGACATAACAACTTTACGCACAATATAAAAACTATAACAATAACATGTTAGGAACAATTACAAGGGATGCCATTGGTCGGTCGATTAGTTCCGCAACACTAAAGACTACAATTTCGAATAGTTTCGGAATAGCAGCACTATACTGATGTCAGCATAATGACAATGGCTTACTGGCTGCGGAAGGACAAGCAGCATAGCTGTCAAGGGACTGCATCATATTGTACTTTTTGTACAATTAGTGTTTACCTCTTAAGTTTTCTTACATTTATATGTGTAGTCTGGGTGAGAATGGTCAATGCTACTGGGAATAATGCTGCAAAACTACGGTCCATTTTAAATCGCTGTTTGTCAATGATCTCACAATGAAATTGTTGGAAAAGGAACTTGACAAGGAAAGAAAAATTTTGGTAACTTTAGATGGAGAAAAACTAAACTTTATAAACACATAATACCGATGAAGATATTTGGACTGCCAGGGACCTCTTTTTCGCCACGTAGGGCATTGGGCGTGGATGTCATCAAAAGGAACATTGCCAAGGCCACTGGCGTACCCCCCCCTTAACTGGCTATTATATACGTAAGTGGCTGTATATCACTGTGTTTTTAACATAGTATTGAAATTACAAACTTTAATGCAAAACGCATCACCATTATGAAACGAGAAACTCAAATTAAAATTTGCAGGACATGCAAACACAGAAAACTGAATATGAATACCGGTTTATTTTGTGGGTTGACTGGGCATGATCCTGATTTTGAAACACAATGTGGCAATTTGGAAATAGACGAGCAGGAAGCCGCAAGAATCAAACAAGTTGAGCATGATGTAAAAATAGAAGAAAGAAATGAAAAAAGAAAAGAAGCTTTAACGAATTTAATGTTATTTGGAGTAGGTGGATTGTTTGGTGCTTGGGCTGGTAAATCTTTTGTAGGAGCCATCTGTTTTTGCCTATTGTGTTGTCCTATCATGTGGTTCCTTTCGGACATTCATTATTTCATAGGTATTCCTATCAGTATTGTGTACTTATCGCTTTTACTCCTGATTGGCATATTATCTATTATTGCGTATAAAAAGAGACTAGAAAATACTATTCCGCTTGGAACGACATTTTGGATAATCTTGGTTCTGTCTACTGTGTTTCAAGTTCTTGCGGAATTTATTGCTATTGGGCGTGTGTGCTCTATCTGGTTTATTGTGTCGAATGTGGTCTGCGCGGGCTTAGTAATCTGGCAAGTATATTTTACTGACAACATGCGGGAGCGATTTCCAAAGTCTTCGTGGAAATGGCATCTGCTGGAGAAAATTGTATTGGCAGTAGTTTCAGCACTCTTCATTATTTTATTGCTTTTAGTGATTATCAACAATTGAGGAACTCACCAAGCAGGGCGTTGAGCGTAAAATTGGACGGACAATCATCAAGGAGGTACGCAAACTTATTGGCCGATAGCGACATGTAGGGATGCTCATTTTGATTCGCGACTATAAAAGTTGAGATTTTTTAAAAACATTGCAATGATAATTACAATAATTATAATGGCTCTCGCCGTTACGACAGCCGTTTTTGCTGTACTTTATTTTCAAGATAGAGCTGAATCTGAAAAGTATGAGAAGCGGGCGGATTCGCTTTCCACGGAACTCGTGGAACTTAAATGCCAAATGGCTCGCATTGAAACGCAGTATGGCGATTCGTTGGCTTCGATCAATGCTGAACGGGTTGCTGAGTTTCTTCGGATGGAGGGCGCTGCTGATGTGGCGATCACTGAAAAATCAGAGGCCGTATTCTTCACATTCAGCAGTGAACGTTTCTTGGTAGACTGCAGAAGACTTCCTCAGATGATTGCTGTGAGAATTGATTGGAACCTTAAAGACTCTTCTTATAGTCAACTCGACGTGGCCGAGCGTCTAGCCTTGGAGGTTACAAATCAGTTCGCCATGGTAAAGGCAAGCGTAGATAAAGAGGCTGCATCGTTGTCCTTTTACATTGTATCGTCAGATCGTACTATGGCCGCTTTCAAAGGAAATTTCGACATGTATATGTCCATATTTTCTGCAGCAGATGAAATGTTCAACGAAAGATATCGGAAGATTGTGGGAAATGAGCACCCTGCTGATGCCAAAGTGGACCGGGCGAACGGATCTGGGGCGGAAATGCCTTTTGGGACCGGAAGCAACAAGAGTGGTTTGCAGAACTAGAGCCATTCCAAGCTGAAGCAACTTTATATGCAAGATACATATTATGTTAGGAGCAATTACAGGGGACACCATAGGGTCGGCCTATGAGTTCCATAACACTAAAGATTATAACTTCGAGCTGTTTCAGTATAACAGCACCTATACTGATGACAGCATAATGACAATGGCTGTGGCTTACTGGCTGCTGAAGGACAAGCAGCATAGCTATCAGGGACTGGAAGACATTATGGTGATGTTTGCAGAGAAGTGCCCATGCGGGATGGGCGGATATGGAGAATCATTTGTCCGCTGGCTATTCTATCCGAAGGAGTTATATGCATATGATGACGAGTTGGGGGCTTCTCCGTATGAGTCCGCGACGGGTCGCCATCCTTATGGGTCATGGGGCAATGGGTCAGCAATGCGCGTGAGTGCAGTGGGCTGGTTCTTTGATACATTGGAGGAGACCGAGCGCGTGGCCGCCATATCGGCCGCGATCACTCACAACCATCCGGAAGGCATTAAGGGTGCACAGGCTACTGCCGCTGCTATCTGGATGGCCAGAAATGGAAAAACCAAGGAGGAGATTCGCGAATACATTGAAAAGACATACGGATACGACCTTCATAAGACATATGAGCATTGGCACCCTATCTACTGGTGGGACGCCAGTTGCCAAGGGACTGTGCCGCAGGCGATTATCTGCTTCCTTGATTCCGCGGATTTTGAAGACGCCATTCGCAAGGCGGTTTCTCTCGGCGGAGACAGTGACACACTTGCGTGCATCACAGGCGGAATAGCAGAGGCGTATTATAAAGAAATTCCGCGAAGTATAGCAGAACAGGTAGTCAAACCATTCCCTAAAATCTTCAACAAGATTCTGGACGCAGTGCGTAAGGAAACAGTTTATGGTATCACTTGTAAGATTGTCGATTAACTTAGGATGGAATAAATGACCGAATAACCACACTTTATCATATGAATTTGGAAGGACTGAATAAGATACAGCAGGAGGCTGTTCAGACTACGGAAGGACGTGTCAGGGTGATAGCTGGCGCGGGGTCGGGAAAGACGCGGGCCATTGCTTACAGGTATGCCTATCTGGTTAATGAGGTTGGAATTGACCCTGGCAATATCCTGTGCCTTACCTTTACCAACAAGGCGGCGCGGGAGATGAAGAGCCGAATCGCGGCACTTGTCCCTGCGGGTATGAACAATGATTTCATATGCACGATACACGGGTTCTGCGTGAAGTTCCTCCGGGAGGAGATATTCCGGCTGGGCTATCCGAAGTCGTTCTCGATAATCGACGAGGAGGATATGACATCACTTGCCAAGGAGGTCCTGACGGAGAACGGCATTGACAGGAAAGAGGCGACGGTAAGGGACTTGTTGGAGGACGTAAGTAGGTATAAGTCAGTAAATCCTTACATTGAGGAATGTATTCTGCCCGGGGCTGGGACTACGGATGAAAAGACCGGAAAGGAGCCGGCAGTCCAGTTTGTCCTCAAACAGAAAAAACTTTTGTCATTGGATTTCAGCGATCTTCTGCACTTCACATACTATATCCTGAACACCTTTGCTGTCGCCAGAGAGCAGTGGCAGAGCAGATTCCAATATGTGATGGTGGATGAAGTCCAGGACTGTACGCCGGGGGAATGGGACATCTTTACCATCCTCAGCGACAAGTATAAGAACCTGTTCATTGTGGGCGACCCTGACCAGAGCATCTATGAATGGAGAGGCGCAACTCCGGAGGTGTTTGTCGATTACAAAGCCGACAAGGACATTATCATGGCGGAGAATTATCGTTCGACGTCCATCATTCTGGATGCGGCGAACTCGGTCATTACCAACAACCAGATGAGGGTGAAGAAGGATCTGTACACGAAAAACCCGACAGGATGCGAAATAATCCATTTTCATGCGCCGACGGAAAAAGCCGAGTCTGACTGGATTGCAAAGAAGATTGTGGAGCTGAAGCGCGACGGTTCCGCCTATTCCGACATTGCGATACTGTATCGCGCCTCCTATCTCTCCCGGAGCATTGAACAGGCCCTCATGAACCGCGGAGTCAGCTATGTCATCTGGGGCGGCATCAGGTTCTTCGAGAGAAAGGAAATCAAGGACGCCATAAGTTACCTGCGGCTGATTTCCGCCCCTGAAGACGACCTGTCGTTCAAGCGAATCTGCAATGTCCCATCCAGGAAAATAGGAAAGGTCGCTTTCCAGAAGATCCAAGATATTGCGCGTCAATGCGGGTGCTCGCTTTATGAGGCATTGAAAAAGGGGATTGAAGCCGGAACATTCAAGGAAAAATCCATATCAGGGTTTGTGGAGCTTGTCGAAGAATGTCGGCGCAGGCAATCCGGGATGACAATAACCGATTTGTTGGATTATGTGCTGAACCAGAGCGGACTCAATGATTTGTACCGGACAGATGGAGACGAAGAACGCCTTGAGAATATTGCCGAGCTGGTGAATTCCATCAAGAACTATGAAGAGGAAAACAAGGAGGATGATGTCACACTTCAGAAATATCTTCAGGACATTGCCCTTTACACGAACCTTGACTATCAGAAAGATACGGATAGGGTCAAGCTCATGACAATCCACCAGGCGAAGGGTCTGGAGTTCCCTTATGTGTTCGTCTCGGGACTCAGTGAAGGGATATTCCCGAATCCGAGATCAATCAGGGAAAACAAAGAGAGAGGGCTCGAAGAGGAACGCAGGCTGATGTATGTCGCTGTCACGAGAGCGGAAAAAGCGCTTTTCCTGACAGAATCAGAAGGCTATAGTTCTCAGGCAAACGGAGCCAAGGTCCCGTCCCGATTCATTCGTGAAATCAGACAGGACCTGTATGTGACAGAAGGAAAGATGGATGCTTCATTGTGGAATGGCACGGATGCTTTCCTGAAACGCGAACAATCATTATTGAATTCAGATATGGACAATGCGCTTAAAACTGGAGATTCCGTTACGCACGGCCACTTCGGCAACGGAATTATTGTAAGTGTCAATGACGGCTACGCCGTAGTGAAGTTTGATGATTTCGGGGAAAGACGGGTCAATGTTGATGTCCTTAACCGTGGGAAAGCGACTGTAAACCACAGTGTTGAGGATAAGCCTGCTCCCGTTCCTCTTCCGGAACCGAACACCCCTGCATTTTTTGAATACGTCATCCGTGCGGAATGCCCTCAGTACACTATCCGTAAGGACATTCCTGTTACAGAACTTGTCGGCAATGCCGAGGACAGGTTCCGCCTTTACGAAACCCGACCGGAACAGGTCTATAAAGCAGAGTGGGGACAGCCGTACGACTTCGTGCTATATCAGAATGGCAAGCCGGCAGCGGTGGTCATGCTGGGAGACCGCCATACCCATAATGTCAATGTCAAGTACCTGATAGCCAGGATGTATGCGAAGAAGCTGGGTTTGCCGTACATTAATTTCTACACCCAATTTCCGAACACGGCAGACTATGTTGCCCGTCGGCTTCATCACTTCTTGGGCGGAGCGGTCTCCGGCAGATTCAAGTCGTCAGCTGAGACAAATACAGAGTCCCGGAGGCCGGTACAACCTCAGCCAGTGCGACATTATTCCGAAAATGAAGTCGGGAACGATGGGCAGGGGAGCATTGGCCTGATGATTGTCGGAGTGGTCTGTATAGTTGCGGTTCTTGTCTGGCTCTTTTTATGACATGATTTTTCAGGAAGAAGGGGATGCAATTATATTTGCGCCTGCAAAGGATGCAGCAAGCCCTGTATTACGGTTCTGCAGGCAACTGGAGCTTGTATCATCTCGTATCTTGGCAATGTGCCAATTCAAAATCTTTCCCCTTCTTCCTTTTTAATGCTATGAGTATCCGGGAACAATTATATTCGTCGGCGGCATGGGAGGATTTCCTCGCGTGGCGATTGAAGAAAGGCCGTTTCAACTGGCGTGAGTTCGAAGCGGCAGACGAGTTCGTTGCCTCTGGAGAATGCATCCGTGCGGGGCGGCAAATCATTGAAAAAGAAAGACTTGATATTCCTGCCCGCATCCTTGTAAACAAGATGGGCTCCCGGAAGAAAAGAGTCGTTTACTGTTATGAGGATGAAGAGGTGGAAGTACTCAAGTTTATCGCACATCTGCTTTACCGATATGACTATGTCTTAGCTCCGAACTGCTTTTCCTTCCGCAAGGGACAGACAGTGCAAAGTGCCATTCTCGGTTTGAGGCGCAAGTTGGCAGGCCGTGAATTGTGGGGATATAAAATCGATATCCATAATTATTTCAATTCAGTCTCGATTCCATTGTTGCTTCCTATCCTGAACGATGTCCTGTCCGATGACGGGCAATTATATTCATTTTTCGAGAAAATGCTCACGAATCCCCTGGTCCGCGATGGCGAAAATGTAATAGAAGATGACCACGGCATAATGGCCGGGACTCCGACTGCCCCATTTCTGGCGAACATCTATCTTATGGAGATGGATTATCATTTTTTCAATGAAAATGTGACCTATGCCCGCTATTCTGATGATATAATACTGTTTGCTCCCGACAAGGAGAGCCTTGATCATCATATTGCTGAGCTCAATGCCTTTCTGCAGAAATACCGGCTCCAGCCCAACCTCGATAAAGAACGGATATATGCTCCTGGAGAAGCCTTTGATTTTCTGGGATACAAGTGCCAGGGAAACCGGATTGGCCTGGCTGATGCCACGATTCAAAAGATGAAAGGGAAGATCAGCCGAAAAGCGCGTGCCCTCTATCGATGGCGTTCTCTTAAAGGAAAGTCACCGGAAGAGGCAATGAAAGCCCTTATTTCGTTTTTCAACAGGAAGTTCTTCGAAAGTGAAGACACGGATCAATTGAATTGGTCCAGATGGTTTTTCCCTGTCATCAATGATGTTTCCGGGCTAAAGGAGATTGACCATTACCTTCAGCAGAATATCCGTTATGTGACGACAGGCAAGCACAACGGGGCGAACTACCGGCTGCGATACGGACAACTGCGTTCGTACGGATACCGAAGTCTCGTCAGTGAATACTATTTGACTCAAGTTTGACAACTTGCGAAACTTGAGTTGTTTACTCTTCCTTTTTTACATTTATATATGCAGACAGAGTGAAGATGATAATTAAACAGAATGAAAAAGTGGATCAAATATATCATTGTCGCTGCCGCAGCGCTGTTTGTGGTTGGTTCAATGATGTCGCAGGGAACATGATTGTTGTGTTGGGGCCCAAATGGAAACGGCCGGCAGCCTGAGAAATTCAATTGGCAGAAAATGTTTTATCTCAATCCTGACGAATACCTGAGAAGCAAATGATAAAAGAATTATTTACCCGGAAATCTGACGAATTATATTATCGCCAGCAGGGAATTGAGCGCTTTATAGATGCGCAGAAGACTGACTATAAGCTTGCATTGGCGGAGATTGAACGCGGGCGGAAGCAGAGTCATTGGATCTGGTATATCTTTCCGCAGCTTGTCGGGCTGGGCCGTAGCTGCTACTCGACACTTTATGGTATCCGCGGTCGGGAAGAAGCGGAGGAGTATCTTCAGAATGAAGTGCTGGGGAGTCGGCTGCGCGAGATTACGAATGCGCTGCTGATGCACAATGACAAGTCGGCCGAGGAAATTTTCGGCGGGCTCGATGCAATGAAAGTGCGTTCCAGCATGACCCTGTTCGACGCGATTTCGCCTGAGGACATCTTCGCGCAAGTCCTGGATACGTTCTATGACGGGAAACGCTGCGAATTCACATTGTCGGCAATCGCGGACAAAACTGTGTAGTGCCCTCTAAAACACTTGGAGTATAGAATTCGTGTCAATTTATACCCAGCGAGGGGGCTTTTCTGGAATTTTGCTATATTTGTAACAAATAATATATTGTTTGTTTTGGCGAAAATTACGGAATTATGAATAATATGTTAGCATTTAATCTGTCTGTACCTAAAGATGTTGCGTTACAGATAGCGGCAAGAGTGAAGGCGAGAAGATTGGAACTGGACTTGACTCAGGAAGGATTGTCAGCCAGAGCCGGTATCAAGTTTGCCACCTATCGCAGATTTGAGCAGACTGGTGAAATATCATTGAGAGGTTTGCTCCAAATCGGGTTTGCCTTGAATGCGCTTTCTGATTTTGATGCACTCTTTACTCAGAAACAGTATCAGACGCTTGATGATGTTTTGAATGAGCAATATGTTTCACGAAAAAGGGGTAAGAAAAATGAATAGCTCAATTCTGGTTTTTCGATCTCTCCATTTGAGTTGCCATTGCGCCAAGGGGTGTTCATTGCCAAACCACGTCCGTTTGAAGGCGGCTTCGGGGTCTTTGATGATTGCCTGCCGGATGGGTGGGGGTTGCTTGTGCTGGACAGATATTTACAGAAAAAAGGGGTCAATCCACGGACATTGACTTTATTGGATCGTCTTGCGATTGTAGGCTCTACCGGACGAGGAGCACTGGAGTTTCGTCCTGACAGAAGTGTCATATCGGACCGGGAGTATGTAGACTTTGAAAAAATGGCGTTGGAAGCCGAGCAAATACTTGATAGTGAGGAGTATAGGGGAGATGGAATTGAGGAGTTCCAATACCGTGGCGGCTCTCCCGGCGGCGCGCGTCCGAAAATATTTGCCCGTCATGAAGGAAAAGAATGGCTGGTGAAGTTCAGAGCGAAAGCGGATTCCACGAATATCGGTAAAGAAGAATACCGTTATTCGCTTCTTGCAAAGAAATGCGGAATTGAGATGCCTGAAACACGGCTGTTTGAGGATAAGTATTTTGGTGTGGAGCGTTTTGACCGGACGTCGAACGGAAAGTTACATGTGGTCAGTGTCGCCAGCCTTATTGGAGCAGATTATCGCTTGCCCAGCATTGACTATTCCCATATTTTTCAGGTATGTGCTGCTTTGACGCATAATGTGTCCGAGATGAAAAAAGTGTATCGTTTGATGGTATTCAATTATTTGATAGCCAATAAAGATGACCACGCCAAGAATTTTTCGTTTATCCATCGTGATGGCGAATGGCATTTTGCACCTGCATACGACCTTCTGCCAAGTGATGGCATCAACGGGTTTCGCACAACCTCGATCAATGATAAAATCGAACCGAAGAAGGAGGATTTGTTTGCCGTGGCTGAAAAGTCCGGATTGGACAAGAAAGAGATGGTAGAGATTTTTGACGAGATAATGAAATTATCGGGGGTATAGCGCCCTGAAAAACTTACTAAAATGAACGATATGAAACAGTACAAAAATGCGTCCCTGATTGTTTGCGGGGCAATGTGTGCCATATTGATGGTGAATAATCTGCTCGGGAAGATGTCCAATTGGAACGAGCCGTCCGTGATTCCGGGATTCTGGGCAATGGCGGGACTGTGTTATCCTCTGCTTTATTGCTGGCTGGGAGTTCTGTTGAGGGCCTGGAAGCCGGAGCCGAAGTGGTGGATACAGCTGTTGGTCGCGGGTATGTCAATGTTCTGCATTTGCAGATATCTGTGTCCGGACGAAGGCTGGCGCTTCATTGTCTTCCTGTATCTTGCAATGACCGGAATCGGATATCTGGTTCCTCCAATGGCGCTGGAGAATTCCTCCCGGAACAAAGGCTGGATTTCACTCATCATGGTTGCACTTTCGGCCTTCTGTTATACGACACTCGCTGTCGCAATGCAGCGTTTACAAAATGGACTGCTGATGCCTGAACATGAGGATATGCAAGAGATGCTTGCCACAATATCCATGATTGCGGAACCGTTGATGGCGATAATCGTCGCTTATTTCGTGGTGCAGTTCAGTTTCTCCCGCATTGCACAGAATCTGGGAAGCCGTAGCTGGTTCATAGGTATGGTCGCCGTGCCATGTATCTATACCTTTATTGCTTCAGCCATCCGGTTGTTGTCTCCACGATGGACTTTCTGTGTGGATTCTATGTGTTACAGCCCTGTGCTGTGGTTCATCGTCCAGCCGGTGACGGCCTATCTGGTAATTTCCTTGTTCCGGCGGCTTGTAATCCTTAAAAAGCGGGGCGGGACGCGGTAAATCTCTCCGGGGTGTCCGCCGGCGTGATGCAGTAAGTGTCTCCATGGTGTTATCCCGAGACTGCCGACGAGACCAGGGCTGCCCCAAGACCGTGGTTCCCATGTCTTCCGCGTCTCTCGTGCGTGCTAAAACGTTTTCTGCTCACGTTGCATTCAAATTTCGTCATGTCGTGAGTAAATCCGGCCATTTCACGCACGACATGGCATTTGCAGCACGACGTGCGTGGAAAACGTTTTAATGTGCACGGGGAGTTACATGGCATGGAAAGAAATGACCATCAGTAAAGACCATGTGGCAGAGAAACCCCGGCGGGGGTGGGACCTCTGGAGGCATGGTCGCCCATGACCTTGTGAATGGGTGTCAGGCGACAGCCTGACGGGATGAGCGAAGCGAACCTCCAGAGGTCCCACCCCCGCCGGGGCGCATCCAAACCACTGCCAAAACACGCCAGTCAAAGTCCAACGTCGGGACGCGGCCACGGGGTCTTTTGTAACTGATTGATAATCAGATAGTATTTTAACAAGAGCGTGGAAACGTGGCCAAAAAAAGTCCACGTTTCCACGCCTCGTTTTATAACTCATTGATAGTCAACGCTCCCAAAAATCGACCGTGGCCGCGTCCCGCCGGTCACTCCGCCGAGCTCTCCGCCGAGCATCCCCGCCAGACCTCCCGCCGAGTATCCCGACAGGGCATGGCTAGGTGGCTGATGGCGTAGAAGCGGACTTGGCGAGATGGAAGACGTTTTTACAACGCCATCCCCACCATCTACTCCATCAACTTCTTGTACTTGAACCTCTTAGGCTCCTCGTCGCCCAGACGCTTCTTCTTGTTCTCCTCGTACTCGGAATAAGTACCCTCGAAGAAATAAACCTGGGAATCACCCTCGAACGCAAGGATATGTGTGGCGATACGGTCCAGGAACCAGCGGTCGTGGGAAATCACCACGGCACAGCCGGCAAAATTCTCGAGACCCTCCTCCAGGGCACGTATAGTGTTGACATCCACGTCATTGGTAGGCTCGTCGAGCAGAAGGACATTGCCCTCATCCTTGAGCGTGAGCGCCAGATGCAGCCTGTTTCTTTCACCACCTGAAAGAACCCCGCAAAGCTTCTCCTGGTCGGAACCGGTGAAATTGAAACGCGAAACGTATGCACGCGCATTTACATCCCTCTTGCCCAGCCTGATCCAGTCTGAACCGTCCGCAATCGTCTGGAACACAGTCTTATCCGGATCAATGCTCTTGTGCTGCTGGTCCACGTAAGCCAGCTTCACGGTCTCGCCGATGGTGATCTCGCCGCTGTCCGGCTGCTCCAGACCCATTATGAGACGGAACAATGTCGTCTTTCCGGCGCCGTTAGGACCGATTACACCGACGATACCGGCAGGCGGAAGAACGAACGAAAGATGCTCGAACAGCAACTTGTCGCCGTACGCCTTCGAAACATCATTGAAAAGAATGACCTTGTTGCCGAGCTTCGGACCATCCGGAATGTAGATTTCGAGATTCGCCTCCTTCTCCTTGCCGTCCTGGCTGGCGAGCTTCTCATACGCGCCGAGTCTGGCCTTCGACTTCGCGTGACGGGCCTTCGGAGCCATTCTGACCCACTCCAGCTCTCGTTCCAATGTCTTTCTGCGCTTGCTTTCCTGTTTCTCTTCCATCTCCAGGCGCTTGGTCTTCTGCTCCAGCCATGAAGAATAATTGCCCTTCCAAGGAATGCCCTCACCTCTGTCAAGCTCCAGAATCCATCCTGCTACATCATCAAGGAAGTAACGGTCATGGGTCACGGCGATTACGGTACCCTTATACTGCTGAAGATGAGCCTCCAGCCACTGGATACTCTCCGTGTCGAGGTGGTTGGTCGGCTCGTCGAGGAGAAGCACGTCAGGCTGCTGGAGAAGCAGACGGCAAAGCGCCACCCTACGCCTTTCACCACCGCTCAATGTGGCAATCTTCGCATCGGAAGGCGGACACTGGAGCGCGTCCATCGCCCTTTCCAGCTTCGAATCGATTTCCCAGCCGCCGCAATGCTCTATTTTCTCGGTCAGTTCGCCCTGTCTCTCAATGAGTTTGTTCATCTCGTCATCACTCATCGGCTCACAGAACTTCAGGTTCACTTCCTCATACTCCTTGAGCACGTCCATAATCTCCTGAACGCCCTCCTGAACCACCTCCAGAACCGTTTTCTCCGGATCCATCTGAGGCTCCTGCTCCAGGTAGCCGACGCTGTACCCCGGGGCCCAGACTACCTCTCCCTGATAGCTCTGCTCGACTCCGGCAATGATTTTCATCAATGTCGATTTGCCCGAACCGTTCAGACCGATGATGCCGATCTTCGCTCCGTAAAAGAATGATAGACAGATGTCTTTAAGTATAATTCGATTGCTCGATGGGAGGACCTTTCCTACCCTGTTCATGGAAAAGATGATCTTCTCGTCTGCCATTTCGGATATATCTTATATGAAGCACGCGAGTACGGCTCCCTGCCGTGCCGGGTTAATAAAAATTGTCAATGCCGTAGTCCGCAAAGATACGAAGGAAATCGCGATTTATTCCTATATTTGTCAGTTCAATGAAGTTGATTATGGAGCAGAAAAAGAAGAAATTATATCCGATGAAGTTCCGTCCTGTGGCAGAACGCGCCGAATGGGGCGGAAACTGGTTCATCGGCAAGATGGGAAAAACATATACTGAACAGGTAGAGGCCGGACTGTCCGGAGCAGGGAAGAAGAAATATGTCGAGATGCCTTTGACCAAGACGGACAAGATAGGGGAGAGCTGGGAACTTGCCGACCTCGGATTCCGTGACTCCGAAGTCGTGGAAGGCTGGCTGGAAGGCAGCACCATCAGCGAAATCCTGGAAACATACCTCGAAGACATTGTCGGAGAAAACTCCTACGCCCGTTTCGGACGCCAATTCCCGCTGATGGTCAAGCTTCTGGACGTCGAAGGCAGGACGCCGCTCATGGTATGTCCCGACGATGAGATCGCAGCGCAGCGTTACGACACCCTCGGCAAGGTGAAACTCTGGCATGTGCTTGATGCTGAGCCCGGTTCGAAACTTTACATGGGCCTCCGTGACGAAATCTCCGCGACGGAACTATATGAAAGGTGCCACAACGGGACGCTGGAGGAAGTGCTCAACGTGGTGACTCCGCACAAAGGCGATTCATACCTCATTCCATCCGGTCTCATGCACGCTGCAGCCGGCGGTGTGGTGATTGCCGAAATCGCCGAATCCTCCGACCTGGACTTCAAGATTTACAACTGGGGAGATGCCGTCATGACAAATGCCGCATCTTTCACTTATGACCCTTCCGGCGCCGGACGCGATGCCTCCAAAAAGAGCACACGCCGTAACCTGATGGATGACGTAATGTCTGATACAGAGGAACTTTCACTCGAAGCGGCCTTCGATTTCGTGAATCTTGGCGGGTACGACACGGCATTGACAATCCCTGCCGGCGGACACTCCGACAAGGTGCATGACCTCCACGTGAAATCCGCTGCCGCTCCGGACGCCTCCGCTGGCAAGGTGACGGACAAGCTCGTGTCAATCAGGGAGTTCACCGTGACGAAAATCGCGCTGAAAGACGCTCTGCACATCGACACCGGCACCTCCGACGCCTTCCTCATATACGTTTGTACCTCCGGTTCAGCCGCCGTCCAAATTCAGAAACAGGACTCCGGAATAGACAAATATGATGTCAATGCCGGTGAACTTCTCCTGATACCGGCCGAGCTGACCGACTTCTTCATCGTTCCCCAAGACAGGGATACCGTCCTTCTCGAAGCCACTATCGAGCCATACGAGGAAGAAGACGGGTATATCGACCCGTCCGTCGAGGCCAAACTCCCGGAAGACGACGCCGATGACCGTTTTGTCAATGATGGCGGCACGAAAGCCTCTGTCGAGGATTTGCTCCGTGCTAACATGAAAAAAGCCAAAGACTGGCCGTTGAATTAATTCATCTATTATGGAAGAAGTTAGAATCGACAAATATTTATGGGCAATCCGGGCCTTCAAGACCAGAAGCGAGGCGACCGAAGCATGCAAGGGTAACCGCGTGAAGGTCAATGGCTCCGATGCGAAGCCCTCCAAGATGATCCGTATCGGCGACAGCATCGAAGTACGCAAGGCAGCCATACATTTCACCTATAAGGTCATTGGTCTGATAGAAAACCGTGTAGGGGCGCAGCTGGTGTCCCAATACGCGGAAAACCTTACACCGCAGTCCGAATTGGATAAAATGAAAGCTCCGGTGGAGACATTCTTCGTCAAGCGCGACAGGGGTGCCGGCCGGCCTACCAAGAAAGACCGACGCACCATCGAAGCCATGTGGGGCGAGATTGATTTCAATGCCGAACTGCCTGATGACCCTCCTGGATATGATGACTATGATTAAAAACGACCCCGACTTCGAACTGACGAAGCCGGGGTTGATTATAAACCACTGATGAAATAATTATTTCAAATATTTCTTAGCCTGCTCTGCGATAAGCTCTGCGTCATCGAAATAGTTGATACGCATTGCATTGCGGACCTCATCCAATGTCTTGGCAGCTGTCTCGCGGGCCTTCTCGGTACCCTTCTTCAGGATATTGAACACCTCAGGGATGTCCTGCTCGAACTCATGACGCCTTGCGCGGATCGGATCGAGTCTCTTGTTCAGGACGCTGTTCAGGAACTTCTTGCAGGTTCCGTCACCGATGCCGCCCTTTACATACTGCTCCTTCAGCTCCTCCAGACACTTGAACTCTGGCCAGAACTCTGCGAAATCCTCAGGTGAACTGAATGCGTCAATATATGTAAATACGGCATTGCCCTCAAGATGGCCCGGTTCGTCCTGGCTCATTCTCGGTTCGCCGTTCGACATCTTCTTCACCTTCTTCCATACGGTAGCCGCATCATCGCTCAAGTAAATGCAGTTGCCGAGAGATTTGCTCATCTTGGCCTTGCCGTCAGTTCCAGGGAGTCTCATACATACGCAGTTCTGTGGGAGAAGAATTTCAGGCTCCACTAGCACCTCACCGTAGATGCTGTTAAACTTGCGGACGATTTCGCGGGTCTGCTCCAGCATCGGCTCCTGGTCCTCGCCGGCCGGCACAATCGTTCCTTTGAATGCGGTAATGTCGGCAGCCTGGCTGACAGGGTAGCAAAGGAATCCTGCAGGAAGTGAATTCTCGAACTCCCTCATCTGGATTTCGGACTTTACGGTAGGATTTCTCTGAAGCCTGGCCACCGTCACGAGATTCAAGTAATAGAATGTCAGCTCGGTAAGCTCAGGAATCATCGACTGTATGAACAATGTGCATTTGTTCGGGTCTATGCCGCATGAGAGGTAGTCCAATGCCACCTCGATGATGTTCTGACGTACCTTCTCCGGGTTGTCGTAATTGTCCGTAAGTGCCTGTGCGTCAGCGATAAATACGAACATCTTGTCGTAATCGCCAGCGTTCTGAAGTTCGACTCTGCGTCTCAATGAACCGACGTAGTGTCCCAGATGCAACTTGCCTGTCGGCCTGTCGCCTGTCAAAATGACTTTTTCCATATCGTAATATCTTTATATTCCAATGTTTTTGTGCGTCTCCTGACTTCGGAGCCAAGCAATCCTCAAAGATACTAATTTATCACGAATAAACCTCCGCTTTCCTCATGATTCGCCTCGCCCGAGCATCCCGTCCTTTCCAAGTTCGACTCTCATCTTCCCCTTACCTCGCCCGTCCTGATACACTGGGTGTGGAGCGTAACCGCATGGCTATTAAATGATTAACCATTTTCAGAGTTTACATACCGATAACTCTGAAAATGGTTAACTATCTATATCATAATGCTTTACGCATTACGATGATTTGTCACGGCCGCTTTACTTTTTGAAAAATCTGTTGTAAAGACCGAGGAAGCCGGCTCCGTGACGGGCCTCGTCCTTCGCCATCTCGTGGACGGTGTCATGGATTGCATCGTAGTTGAGCTGCTTTGCCTTGGTAGCGATGGCGAGCTTGCCCTCGCATGCACCAGCCTCAGCCTCAATGCGTTTCTCAAGATTGGTCTTGGTATCCCATACTACATCACCGAGAAGCTCTGCGAATTTTGCAGCATGCTCGGCCTCTTCGAAAGCATATCTCTTGAAAGCCTCTGCGATTTCAGGATAGCCCTCACGCTCTGCCTGACGGCTCATTGCCAGATACATGCCGACCTCAGTGCACTCGCCGGTGAAATGAGCCTCCAGACCCTCATGAATCTCAGGGTCACAACCTTTGGCAACGCCTACTACATGTTCGCAGGCCCAGCTTCTCTGGCCTTCTTCCTTTACCTCGACGAATTTGTCAGCCTTTGCATGGCATACAGGGCACTCTGCCGGTGGATTCTCACCCTCATAAACGTAACCGCATACGAGACATCTGAATTTCTTTTTCATAATATTTCTCCTTTTAATTTGTTGTATATTAATATTTCCGTTATTCTAATTTAGAAAAATTCTAAGTCCATCAGCAAAGTTAGCAATCTTTCTCCAATATGCAAGCCTTACCGCAATTTTTTTTAACAATAATCGTCCCAAACTCTTGATAACGCCTCTCAAGAACCGTATATTTGTAATACATAACCATGTTGTTCTTATGACCCCATTTCTAAGGCAAGTTGCCCGGCATTACTACGATGCCGCCGATAATATCAGCAAACTTTGTTTCATCTTCCCCAACAGGCGTTCCATGGTGTTTTTCAACAAATGGATTGCCGGGTGCGTGAAAGATGCACCTCATCCGAAGCCCGTCATTGCCCCGGCAGCATTGACGATGAACGAATTTTTTTATCGCGTCAGCGGTGCGGCCGCGACCGACAGGGTGAACCTCCTTCTGGAACTGTACGATTGTTATAAAGCATTGAACAGCAAGGCGGAGCCTTTGGACGATTTCATATTCTGGGGCGACGTGATATTGAGCGATTTCGACGATACGGACAAATATCTCGCCGACCCGAAACGGCTTTATACCAATGTCGCGGACTTCAAGGAAATCCAGGATACCTATTCTTATCTGTCGCCGGAACAGCTCGAAGCGATACAGCAGTTTATTAGCCATTTCCGGAAAGGCGGCAAGCTTACCGTCAATCTGGATGCCGAAAACCCCGATGTGAAAGAACGATTCCTGATGATTTGGAATCTGCTTTATCCGCTCTACCGGAACTTCAACAAGGCATTGGAAGAGAAGGGGATGGCGTATGAAGGCATGGCATATAGGGAATTCGCGGAAAGGCTGAAAACGGAAAGCGCCGTCGATATTCTTGCCGACAACTTCCGTGACACGGAAAAGTTCGTGTTCGTGGGACTCAACGCATTGAACGAATGCGAGAAAACGGCGATGCGCAAGATGCGTGATGCCGGGATCGCGGAGTTCTGCTGGGACTTTTCTTCGGCAATGCTGTGCGATCCTATGAACCGCTCCTCGATGTTCATGTCGCAGAATGTCATGGAATTTCCGCAGGCCTTCACATTGGATGACGGACCGTCCGACAAGGCGGCATTGGCCGAAGGCCCGGCAATTCATGTCCTGAGTGTGCCGTCGGCGGTGGGACAGGCGAAGTATCTGCCTGAAATACTGCAGGAAATCGCTGCGGAAAAGACCGGCGGAGATCTCTCCGGAGTCGGAAACCTGGATGTGCCCGGTGCCGATACGGCCATTGTGCTCCCCGACGAGGGCCTCCTGATACCGCTTCTGAACACGATACCGTCGGAAATCGGCAATGTGAATGTCACGATGGGCTACCCGATGTCGGGCAGCGAGGTCTATGCGCTCATGAACAATGTAGCCGCCCTACAGCTCCATATCCGCAAGACCAAATCCGGCTGGTCATTCTACCACAAGCAGGTCTGGTCGATTTTCTCATCCGGTCTGCTCAATGCGGTTCTGGATGACGATGCCAAGGAACGGATTGCAAAAATCAAAGCCGAGGCGCGGTACTATATTCCGCAGTCCGACCTCTCCGGGATCTGGCCTTTCGACTTGATATTCAAGCCGGTAATCGCAGATCCCAAGGCAGCTGACGCCGGACAGATACGCAATTTCTGCTCATATCAGCTGGAACTCCTCAGTGAAATCGGAGCGAAGATTTCCGGCATGGAAGGTATGGCCCTGGAGACACATTTCGCCAAGCAGTACTATCTCTCCGTCAACCGTCTTAAATCGCAGGCCCTGGCCATTCTTCCGATGACGTATGTCCGTCTGTTGCAGCAGCTTATAGGTGGCATTTCCGTTCCTTTCAAGGGCGAGCCGCTGAAGGGCCTCCAGATCATGGGCCCTCTCGAAACCAGGTCGATGGACTTCACGAACCTCATTGTCCTGTCCTGCAACGAAGGCGTCTTCCCGCGCAGGAGCGTGAGCTCGTCTTTCATCCCGCCTGAACTCCGGAAAGGCTTCGGGCTCCCCACATACGAAAACCAGGATGCGGTCTGGGCATACTATTTCTTCCGCATGATCCAACGCGCTGAAAATGTGTGGCTTCTGTACGATTCCCGCACCGACGGCCTGAAATCCGGCGAGGAAAGCCGCTATATAAAACAGCTGACTTTCCAATACAAATACCCGAAGATGACCCGCGACGTCGTGAAATACCGCATCGGGATGCCGTCCGACGAGACCGCCATCGAAAAGACCGCCGAGGACCTCGACCGTATCAGGACAATGACCTATTCCGTGTCGTCGCTCCAGCGTTATCTCGCCTGCCCGGCGCAATTCTACTACGGCTCGGTGAAGAAACTCCAGCCCGAGTCAGAAGTCTCAGAATCAATGGATTCCAGCATGGTCGGCTCTGTGTACCACGACACGATGTACGCCCTGTATCTCGGCGGCGTCGCCCTCGACCCAGAGTTCGATATGGACAGGAAAAATGTTCAGGCCAATGTCCGTGAACCGTTGAAGGAAATCACGCGCGAATACATTGACAGGCTGATCGCGGAAAAGGACAGCATCATCAGGCCGAAAGTCCGCGCGCTCATCCGCCGGCAGCTCAATGCCGAAGAGGTGGCGGGACGTAACCTGGTGCTGGAGAACGTAATAAACCAATATGTCCTGAAAACATTGGAAAAGGACATTGAACTGATGCGGGAAAAGAAGGTCGACAGATTTCAGATCCGGGGGCTGGAGCTGGAGAAATGGTGGACGTTCGATGGCTTCAAGTTCGTGGGCTACATCGACAGGATGGACAGCTTCGAGCCCGGAGTGGTGCGTATCGTCGATTACAAGACCGGAAAGGTCGAGGACGAAGACATCAATATAAATGAGGAAAATGCCCCTGCGATAGCGGAAACCCTTTTCGGAGTGGATGTGAAAAACCGCCCTTCCAAGGCGCTCCAGCTGTTCTTCTACGACCGTTACGTGGAAAAAGATGTCCGTGACGAGGCTGTGGAAAATGTGATTTATCCGGTGCCCAAGTTGTTCAATTCCGGTATTTTGTCTTCTTCGGAATGCAAGGAATTCGATGACTTGGTAACGGGGAAACTGAAAGAACTTTTCAAGGAATTGTCCGCCCCGGAGGTCGGATTCCGCAGGACGACCGACACGGCAATCTGCGGATGGTGTGATTTCAGGAAAATTTGCGGTAGATAGGAGATAGGACATGATCAAGATACTTAAAGCATCGGCAGGCTCCGGAAAGACGTTCAGCCTGGCAAAAGAATATATCAGCCTTCTGCTCGGAAGCGGCGACCCTTACGCGTACCGCCACATCCTGGCAGTGACGTTTACCAACAAGGCGACGGACGAGATGAAGCAGCGTATCCTGAAAGAACTGGATGTGCTGGCCTCCGATCCGGCCGCGTCCAATTATATTGATGACATTGTTGCCGGCTCCGGAAAAAGCACCGGGGAAATATCAGCATTGTCCCGCAAGCTCCTCTTCAATGTGCTGAACGATTACAGTGCGTTCTCTGTCAGTACGATAGACCACTTCTTCCAACGGACATTGAAAGCGTTCTCGCGCGAAATCGGGCAGTTCGCGTCCTATCAGGTCGAACTGGACAAGAATTCATTGGTCATGGAAAGCGTGGACAGGATCCTCGATGCCCTCACGGAAGACAACGGCGCACTCCTGTCCTGGTTGACCGAAAGCGTGAGCGAGCAGCTCCTCAAGAACGGAAAATTCTCATTGGACAAGGAACTGTACGAGACGGCGATAGCGATGAAGAGCGAAGAACATCGCGAACTCGTTGAAAGATACGGCATTGACGAAGACAAAGCGTGCTCGAAAAGCGTGTTGGCGGGATTGAAGAAAGGCTGTGCAGCCATTGTCAATGATTTCCAGGTGGAGGTCCGCGACGCCGCCAAAGCGGTCAAGGCCGCCATGGGGAATGTCAATGCTGATGACTTCAACGGCAAATTCATGAAAGCCCTGGATGGTTATGCGGACAGGCCTGATGGTGAACCTGTTACGCGTCCTACCGATGCCTTCATGAAGAAAGCCGCCGACAAGGAACTCTGGTTCGCGAAGACCAAGGCCGCGTCACTTTTGCCGCTGGTGGACGGGAAACTGGACGCGCCGCTGGACAAGTTCATATCGCTTTTCGGATGGCGATATAAGGAATACCGCACGGCGCAAATCCTTCAGGCCCAGATATATTCGCTCGGTCTCAGCCGGGAAATCAATGATTCGTTCAATGACCTGAAACGGGAAAAGAACGTGCTTAGCCTGGACGACTCGAACACCATATTGAAGGGCATCATTGACGGGAGCGATACTCCTTTCATCTATGAGAAAATCGGGGTGCGCTATGACCACTTCCTTCTGGACGAGTTTCAGGATACCTCCAATATCCAGTGGGAAAACTTCCGTCCGTTGATTGCGGACAGTGATGCCGCCGGCAACGGAAACCTTATAGTGGGCGACGTGAAACAGAGCATATACAGGTGGCGCAATTCCGATTGGAACCTGTTGAATGCCAAGCTGAAGGCGCAGTTTCCTCAGGCGGTGGAAAAGCCGCTGGATTCGAACTGGCGAAGCGTGCGTAATGTCGTGGAATTCAACAACGGATTCTACCGTTATGCCGCCGGATGTCTGGATGCCATGACCGGCGATGACACCGTCTCCAGAATATATGCTGACGTGGCGCAGAAAGTGAAGGCGAAAGATCCGGCCTCCGGCAATGTCGATGTTCTTTTCTGTGACAAGGATGCCGATTCCGATACCCAGTTGCATGCCGTAATCCGGGAAGTGCGCAGGCTGAAAGGAACCGGAGCGCGAAATTCCGATATCGGTATTCTTGTGAGAACCAACGGTATAGGCGGTCTCATCGCTGCCGAACTCATGCGTAATGACATCCCCGTCATTTCCGACGATTCACTGGACGTGAAATCATCCCCGGCAGTCAGACGCCTGGCAGCATTGCTCTCGTACGCGAACAATCCCGGCGACAGCCTGAATTCGTATCTTGCAATGTCTTTGGGCATTGAACCGCCTTCGGAATATCATTCGCTGGTGGACCTTTGCGAGTATTTCATCCGTGAAATGAAGAAGGGACTTGAAACTGGATTCGAAGGCGAAAAGCCTTATCTTCAGGCGTTTATGGATGTCGTCCAGGATTGGTCGCAGGTGTATGGCAATTCCTTGCAGGATTTCATCACATATTGGGACGCCGCGAATCCCAAGATCAGTTCGCCGGACGATGCCGATGCCGTGCGCATCATCACGATACATAAGTCCAAGGGGCTTGCATTCCCTTATGTGATATTCCCTTATGCCGACAAGATTCCGTTGTACAGGAATGACGTGCACTGGTGCCGTCCGCAAGTGGAGGGGAGCGCGCTTGAGCCTGTCGCATCCGGCATTTATCGCGTGAATCTTTCTGCTGACATCGACGATTCGTTGTTCTCGGATAGTTACAGGGCGGAATGGATGATGCAGATGGTGGATGCCATGAATTTGTTCTACGTGACCACGACACGCGCCGAAAAGGGCATGACGATCATTTCGGAATTGCCGGCCAAGACGTGCTGCAGTTCCGTGGCGGAGGGGGCGTCGTACAAATTCTCGAAGATGTCGCAGATATTATATTGGTATACGCATCTGCCTTCTTCCGGCGGATTCATGAAGGAAATTGCACCTGGAGAGGAAGGCGAGGAACTGCATTATTTCGAGCAACGTTTCCGCATGGGCGTGCCATATGAGTTCAAGCATGATAATCAGGAAGATACGGCTCCGGAAATCGAAAACACCCCGTATCAGTCATTCCCGATGAACCCTGAAGAGGGAAAAGCCCGCTTGAAATTCAGTACAGAGGCAGCCGACTTCTTCTCTCCCGAAGGCCGGACCGGAATCGAGGCGTCAGGCAGGCTGAAAGGCATTGTCCTTCATGACATCCTGTCCAAGGTCGCCGTTCCGGAGGATTTGGACAAGGCATTGGACGACAGCTTCGGAGACGGCAGCATTGACGAAGAAGAAAAGGCTGAGATAGGGTCGATGCTTGCGGAGCGGATTGCTTCGGCGAAGTCGCGCGGGTGGTTCCCTGACAGCAGGGAGGCTGTTTTCAATGAGACTTCGATAATCGATGCCGACGGCGAGGTCTACAGGCCCGACCGCGTGATTGTCGACGGGGGCAAGGTGATGGTGGTGGATTACAAATTCGGCCGTCATCTGAAGAAATATGAGAAACAGATATCGAAATATGCCGAATTGTACCGTGCAATGGGGTATGAGGACGTTTCTGCGTCGCTTTGGTATGTCGCTGAAGACGAAGTGGTGACCGTTATCTCCGACTGAGGATTGAAGTCGGATGAGCACGTATAGTTCAGTACGCTCTGACAGAAAGCTTTGCCCTATGGATATGAAAAAAGCAGGGCGTTCTGCCCTGCTTTCTGCGATATGTTTCGAACTATGTCGAGAATCAATTATTAGCGCTGATCGTTTGTTGTTGTGTTGCCGTCAGCAGAGATTGAACCATCTGCCGGTTTGACCTCGCCAGTTACAACGTCGATGTTTTTAGCCTCATCCTCCCAGTCATCTACGCCAGGAGCCCAGTTAATCTCATCGAGAGAGAAAATGAGGTTGAAAGTATATCTCTTGCCGATTTCCCAGCTGTCGAAAATATCCTTGACATTGAGAGTTTTGGTGTAGGTCTCGGAGGTGCCATTTTTGAATGTTACAGTGTATTTGACTTCGATGGTGGCAATATTTTTAGCTTCTGTTACATTCTTGAAGTCCTGAGGCATGTAGATATAGTATGTCTCGTCTGTTTCTGTGACAGGAACATAATCAGTTGCAGAAGTAACTTCGAAATCAGTTGTTGTATAGACTAAAGATGTTCTGATTTCTCCCGCTTTACAATAATCCTGTGTGAATTTAACGTCTCCATCTTCTTTATTAAACTGACTGTAGTGTCCAGCATGTGCCACGTTATTGAATGTGATTGAATTCAATGTAATAGTTGCACCCGTATATTCTTCTTTTTTCTTTACGGCAAACTGTATTCTGGAGAACTTGTGCTTGAAAAGTGTTGGCACACCATTGAGACTGTAAATATTTTCATTCTGTGTCTTATCTTTGGCAATCTCGGCAACAAGCAAGTCCAGATTCTTATTATCTTTTAAGTCAATTGTTGCATTAATTCCGTAAGCATTTGGGCTCTTGTGACATGCTATAGGATAAGTGTTACCACTATCATGCTTAAGATCAAAATTGTTTCGATTCAATGAATACGCGAAGAATGTAAGACCACCTTCCTTTGGCCAGTAGTGTGAAGCTGTCTGGTCTTTCCAAACGTTATTGCCATAAGAAATGGTGACACCTTCTCCTGCTTCTTTTCCGATGAATATTTCCGCATCTTTCCAGTTGTCACTCCAGTTCTTGCCTTTAGGCAGATAATAAGCCCAAGAAGCGAACACATTGTGAGTATCGAAAGCCTGAGGATCAGCCTTTGTCCTAGGGGCAACTTTGTAAGAGATCTCCACGTTCTCGCCTGAAACGGCAGGAACTACCTCATTCTTGGAGCAGGCAGCGAGGGCTGCAACTGCGGAGAAAAGTACGATTAATTTTTTCATGATGTTTATTATTTAATATGTTTATTTGATTTCAATTTCCCTATGCTCATCATCCCAGTCACCTATGACCGGATCATAACCGCCAGGTGTCTTGGGAGGGTCGATCTTGATAGTCTCTTCCAAGAGAAGCCAATGATGAAGTACTGCATTGTCACTCCGGAACAGGTCTGAAATATCGAAGGTGTGCCGGAAAACCTTGCCGTCAGTCCTGGTAAGGTCGAAAGTGACCTCCAAGTCATTGACAGAACCTCCGATGCGCCCGAAGGTGTTGAAGACCGCGCAGATGACTGGCGTGCCGTCGTCATCACTCTTCACCATCTTGAACCAGAGCGACGTCTCAGGGACATCGACACGGGTGTCAGTGGCGATGAAATTCGAGCCGGCCATGCCGCGGAGCAGGGCCTGCGCTCCAGAGACATACTGAAGACTGTCAACCTTTATCTGCAGATACCAGGACTCCACCACAGAACGCGCCTCGGCATGTATGGTATAGAGGCCGGAATGATAGGGAATGTGTTCATCAGAATTCCTGGCGACAACCAGATGCTCCGGCTCCACACGGACCTCCGGAACCTCACCATTGGAAGAATACTGGTCCGCTATATAGGACGCAACCCTATCCGTATAGGCACAAGCATTGTCCCATGAATGATAATCCTTTATGAGAGTGTCATCCGTGCCGTAGTCATAAATCAGCATCTTGTACCTTCCCGGAATTATGGAAAACTCGCCGGAAATCACCCGCCTCCCGTTTTCGGCAGTGGAAACATCCGTGATGAAAGTCTCGGCAGCGACATTGTCTTTCTTGTCGAAGAAAATGACATGCATCATCTCCGGCTCGATAACAGGGGCCTGGACCTTGGGATTGTAAATGTCGCACGTCACATTTTGGATATTGTCAATGTTGACCTCGACATTGACCTTCGTCAGATATTCCGGGTCCTCCAGCGGCCTCCTGTGGCAGCCGTAGGATACTGACACGCACAGCATCAGCCAGGCGGCGCAGAAAGCGTTGCCTCCGGACGCATGTATGTGACGGAACATTGACATTGAACTATATTGGCCTATAAAATCCCTCAAAAAAGTGTAATATACTAACCTTAATTATTCATAAAGGAAGTAAAGGGACCCTCATAATTATTTGGTAATCAGAGGGTTAAATATTGTTTTTTATAAAAATAAAACAAAAATCGGGCAAAGTTACTTCATATTCCACAGATTACCAAATGTTGCTGATTCTCGACTTTTTGTTGTATCTTTACGGACTAAACACAAAGTATTTATGGTTGACAAATATTATGAGGAGAATCCTATTGTCCTCGACTACAATACGGAAAGGGAAAAACTTTCGATGCCTGAGTATGGCCGCAATGTGCTGAAGATGGTGGAGGAAGTGAAGGCTGTAAAAGATAGGGACAAGCGTACCGAGCAGGCCAAGGCCGTTATCCGTGTGATGGAAATATTGAATCCGCAGGTGCATTCCGAAGACAATTGGGAGCATAAGCTGTGGGACCATCTTTTCATCATGGCTGATTACGACCTGGATGTGGATGCTCCATACCCGGTGCCGTCTCCTGAGCAGCGCAAGACCCGTCCGGACCTCATCCCTCTGAAAAAGAAGCCTATCCGTGCGAACCATTACGGACGTAACATTGAGAGTATCATTGACTTGATCGCAGGTGAGCCTGACGGTGAGCAGAAAACCGCCATGATCAGGTCGCTGGCAATGTACATGAGACAGCAGTATCTGATCTGGAACAAGGACAGCGTCGCTGACGAGACTATTTTCAATGATATCGAGAAGTTGTCCGACTACCGGATCCGTGTTCCGGATGGCCTTGTATTGTCCAGAATATCATCTGATTCCAATTTCTCCAGACCGGGAATGAACTTGGATTTCGCCACGGTCAGAAAGTCCGGAGGAAACGGACAGAGGCGCATGTATCGCAACAACGGCAAGCAGAAACGATAGGAGATTTTCCGATATGCCGGGTTTTTTCGCCAAAATCAAGGACTGTTTCGATAACCGGAGAGTGATGCTCCGCCGGTTCATCGGTTTGGCTGTCAGTGCTTTCACATTGTTGGCGCTGGTCAGCTGCATTTCGTATGTATTCACCTGGAAGCAGGACCAGAGCCTTCTCTTGGACCCCGGAATGATGGATTCCACCGCTTCCGTCGCTGCCAATTTCGGCGGCAAACTGGGCCTGCGCCTTTCGGCGTTCCTGGTCAATGACTTGTTCGGTCTGGGTGCTTTCGCAGTGGTGGTGGCACTCGTGATCTTGTCCGTCCGTCTGGTTTTCGGCGAAAGAAAATTCTCCGTCATAAAATCATTGGTCCTGGCCATCGTGGCAGCAGTGCTGATGTCGTTCGTGCTGGCCTATTTCTCGTTGAGGACAGGGCTGGAGAACACGCTGGGAGGCAGTCTCGGCGGCGAATGCGGACTTCAGGGCATCAAATGGATGGAGACCATGGTCGGCAGCATCGTCACCTTCTTCATATTGGTGTTTTTCTGCATCGTATGGACATTCTTCGTCAGCAGGAGGTTCTCTGCCTGGTTTGTCAATGTCGGTGAGGGTATCGCCGCTACGGATGAAGAATCCGGAGAGGAGCAGGACAAGAAGACATTCAATTTCTTCAGGAAAGATGAGACCCGTAAGGAAGACGGGCAGGAGGCGGAACCTGTTACGGAACCGGAAAATCCGATAGAGGAAGAACCGGAACCGGAGGAGCCTGTACTTCCTGAACCTCAGTCTGTTGCGCCGGTAGTTGAGCCTAAGCCGTCGCCTGAACCACAGCCCAAGACAGATAATTTCACCATCCAGCATGGCGATGACATCTCCACGGATGTGACCAGGGATTTGCCGCGCATTGATGTCCGCGAGGAGTTGGAGAACTACAAATTTCCGTCGTTGGACCTGCTGAATGACTACTCCGACATGGTCCACAGCGTCTCTTCCGAGGAACTCAAGCGTAACAATTTCAAGATCAGGGCTACACTTGAAACCTATAAGATCGGCGTGGAGAAAGTTACCGCCGTCGTGGGACCTACCATTACATTATATAAGGTGTTCCCTGCAAGCGGCGTGAAGATCTCGGCAATCGAAGGCCTTAACAAGGAAATTGCCATGGCATTGAATGCCACTAAGATACGTATGGTGCAGCTGCGCGACTCCATCGGCATTGAGGTGCCGAATGATACCGCTTCGGTAGTGCCGTTGAAGGCCATGCTGAACGATGACGAGTTCCGCAACAGCAAGGCGGAACTGCCGGTAGCCATAGGTTATGCGACATTGACCCAGAAAGTGAAGGTGTTCGACCTGGCGGAGGCTCCGCATCTTCTTGTGGCTGGTGCGACGAAACAGGGCAAGTCGGTGGGACTGAACGTGTTGATAACGTCGCTGCTTTATTCGAAGCACCCTTCGGAACTGAAACTTGTATTCGTCGACCCTAAGATGGTGGAGTTCTCCGCTTATGCGAAACTTCTTCACCATTATCTGGCGGTTCTTCCTACGGCGGCCAGCGAATCAGAGGAAATGTCGAATGCCATCGTGAAGAAAGCTGCCGATGCAGACGCGATTCTCAGGTCTCTCTGCATCGAGATGGATGTACGCTACGAACTGATGAGCAAGGCGGAGGTCAGCAAGATTACCTTATATAATGACAAGTACCGCGACCGCCATCTCCTTCCTGCCGAAGGCCATCATTTCCTGCCATACATCGTGACCGTGATAGACGAGTATGCCGATCTGGTGATGTCCAGCGGTGCGGGCGGCGAGGACAGGAAGCTGGCCAACAGCATTTCCAAGTCCATCATACGTCTTGCCCAGAAAGGCCGTGCCGCGGGAATCCACATCGTATTGGCGACCCAGCGACCTTCCGTCGACATCATCACCGGTATCATCAAGGCCAATTTCCCTACGCGAATTGCGTTCCGTGTGTTCTCCCGCACTGACTCACAGACGATTCTGGACAAGACCGGAGCCGAGACCCTTATCGGACGCGGCGATATGATCTATTATGCCGGAGCTGAGTTGGTTCGTGTCCAATGCGCGCTTATAGAGAGCGGTGAAATTTCTGCCATCACCAAGGAAATCGCATCCCAGACGGGTTATAAGAAGAGTTACAATGTACCATACTATCTGCCTGCTCCTGATGAGGGCAAGACTGAAGATGGAACCGGCGCATTGGATATGAATGACCTGGATGAGCGTTTCGAGGAGGCTGCGAGAATGGTCGTCGCCAACCAGCGCGGCTCCACATCCGATCTTCAGCGTCGCCTTGGCATGGGTTATGCTAAAGCCGGTAGAGTCATGGACCAGCTCGAAGCTGCCGGCGTAGTCGGACCTCAGGAAGGTTCCAAGCCGCGTCAGGTGCTGATATCCAGTCTGGAAGAGCTGGATCTGCGACTTAAAGAACTGAAGGCCAATTCATAACGGTTATATTATGAGGTTTCTCATGGCAATGGCGGCCCTTGCTGTCGCTTTCAATGTTTCTGCGCAGACGGCGGTGCAGCGTTTTTCCGCGGCCGTCTCCGGCAAATGCGTGAAGTTCCCGTATTCGTTCGTGACCAAGTCGCAAGTGCCCGTGAAAGGCACCGGTGAAGTGACCGTCCAGGGCAATGCTTTCGTGACCGCGTTCGGCAACATTGAAATTTACTGCGACGGTGTGACCCGATGGACCGCCGATGAGGATTCCCGGGAACTGATCATTGAATCTGTAGATGATGGTTCCGGCATGGCTGTTTCCATGGATCCTGCATTGATAATCGGCGAGTTGGACAAGCATTTCAAAATCGGCACATCGGTCCGTGTCACCGAATCAGGCAAGTCTTTGGACAAGGTGGAACTGGTGCCGCTTACCGGTAAACTCGGCATTGCGTCGCTGACAGTGTGGTTTACCACGGCTGATATTCCTCTCATTTTCAAGGCTTCCGTAAAAGCCAACGACGGCCTGGTAACGGAATTCGCCATACCATCAATGACCTTTTCCTCTTTGAAGCCCATCTCGGATTTCCGTTTCGCCGAGAGGAAATCTGATTCTTCCTGGGTAGTGACCGACCTCAGATAATCTTCCTTTTTTCTTCTATAATTTTTTTAATCGGGAAAGTGTTTCTAACTTTGGCAAAATATTGAATCAATAACAAAAGTTATAGTTTATTTGTAATATTTACAAAAATATTATAAATTGTAGCCTCGTTAGGTGAATTTTGTTTGAGATTGACACATAATTATTAATAAAATCCTGAGAAATCAGGGAACTAATGACTTATATTACACATTTTGCTATGGAAGTTAAAAATGCTGTAGCCGGAACACTGGAGTCAGGAGACATAATGATCCAGATAGCCCCGGCGGAAACGAAAGGTTTGCACATTGACCTTGACAGCACTGTGGCCGCACAGTTCGGCCGTCAGATACGTAAGGTCATTGAGGAGACCCTTACCGGTTTCGGTCTTGAGGATGCTGATGTCAAAGCGGTGGACAAGGGCGCCCGCGATTGCACGATCCGTGCTAGGGTGACAGCGGCAGCCGTGCGCGCTACAGGTAAAGATGTTTGGGCTTAGTAATCCTTTACGATTATGGAAAGATTGAGAAGAACAATGATGTTCGTTCCGGGAAACAACCCCGGAATGATGCAGGATGCCTTTATTTACGGGCCGGACTCGATTATGCTCGACCTGGAGGATTCTGTTACCATGGCAGAAAAAGACGCAGCCCGTCTGCTTGTCTACAATGCATTGAAGTCAATTGATTTCGGCGACACGGAAATGGTTGTCCGTATCAATCCGCTCAGCACTCCTTACGGACGCAAGGATGTCGAGGCTGTCGTGAAGGCCGGAGTCCATGTAATCCGTATGCCCAAGACCGAGACGGCCGATGAGGTCCGCGAGCTTGAGGCTGAGATAGAGAAAGTGGAAAAAGAATTGGGATGCCTCGGCAGGACCCGTATGATGGCGGCTATCGAAAGCGCCGAGGGTATCTGCAACGCATTTGCGATTGCCAAAGCTTCCAAGAGGATGATGGGTATCGCACTTGGTGCCGAGGACTATTGCGCCAATCTCAAGACACAGCGTACTCCGGGCGGAGCCGAACTCCTTTACGCCCGTGAGACCATCGTGGTGGCGGCAAGAGCTGCCGGCATTGATGCGCTGGATACCGTATATTCAAACCTTGATGACATGGAAACCTTCCGCAAGGAGGTCGAACTCATCAAGACACTCGGATTCGACGGCAAATCCATCATCAATCCTCGTCAGATTCATATCGTAAACGAGGTGTTTGCACCGACCGAAAAAGAAATTGAAAAGGCGAAGAAGATCATTGCCGCCATCAAGGAAGCTGAGAAACGCGGTTCCGGCGTGATTGCGGTAAACGGTAAGATGGTTGACCGTCCGGTCGTGATCAGGGCGCAGCGCACCATCGACCTTGCCATTGCTTCAGGCATTTTAACAAAGGAGGAAGTTTATGAGTAGCATAAAAGAAAGAGCAGCGCTTATCAACAAGGAAGCTGCATTGATGGGCAAGAAAGTGTATTCAGGGGAGACTCCGAAGAACACGACATTCCGCAAAGACCTCCAGAAGGTCAAATCCAAGGTGGTCACATTGGATGACGCCATCAGGCTCAGCGGCCTAAAGGACGGAATGACGATTTCTTTCCACCACCATTTCAGAAGCGGAGACAAGGTCGTGAATATGGTTGTCGGCAGACTTGCGGAGATGGGATTCAAGAATCTTCACCTTGCCGCATCCAGCCTTTCGGATGTCCATGCCCCACTCATTGAACATATCAGGAACGGTGTGATTACGAAAATTTCTACATCGGGACTTCGCGGAGAGCTTGCGAAAGAAATTTCCCACGGCCTGATGAAGGAACCGGTGATCTTCCGCAGCCATGGTGGCCGAGGCAGTGATATTGCCAATGACAACCTTCATATCGACGTGGCGTTTCTGGCAGCGTCTGCCTGCGACCCGGCCGGCAATGCCAGCGGTTACTCCCGTTCCCCTAATGCCAAATCCATCTGTGGCTCACTTGGTTATGCCAAGCCTGACGCCCAGCATGCTGATAAAGTAGTGATAATTACCGACGACCTCGTAGATTATCCGAATACCCCTAACTCCATCTCCGAGCATGACGTGAATTACGTTGTCCTCGTGGATTCAGTAGGTGATTCATCGAAGATTTCTTCAGGCGCCATCCGTGATACCAAGAACCCTCGTGACATCCTGCTTGCCATGAATGCGGCGAAAGTGATTATCAACAGCGGTTATTTCAAGGAAGGATTCTCCATCCAGACCGGTTCTGGCGGTGCGTCTCTCGCAGTCGTCAAGTATATCCGCGAGGAAATGCTCAAACGTGGAATCCATGCAAGCTTCGCCCTCGGCGGAATTACCGCCCACATGGTGAAGATGCACGAGGAAGGTCTCATCGGCCGCCTGATCGACGTGCAGTCGTTCGACAAGGTCGCAGCCGAATCCATCAAGAACGACCCGTTCCACAAGGGTGTCTCTGCCAATGAATACGCCAGCGCCGACGAACCGGGCTCAGCAGTGCACTACCTTGATATCGTGATTCTCTCCGCTCTTGAAGTGGACGTGAATTTCAATGTCAATGTACTTGTCGGCAGTGACGGCGTCATCAGAGGCGCCATCGGCGGACATCCTGACACGGCAGCCGATTCAGCCCTCTCCATCATCGTATGTCCGTTGATGCGCGGACGCATCCCTTGCATCGTGGACGAGGTCACTACTCTCATCACTCCTGGCTCTACCATAGATGTGGTCGTAACAGAGTATGGAATCGCAGTCAACCCTCGTCGTCCGGAAATTGCAGAACGCCTGAAGGCAGCAGGATTGAAGATTGTGGACATTCACGATCTCAAGGACCTGGCTCTCAAAAGCATCGGAGTCCCTGATCCGCTTCCGTTCGGAGACAAGGTGGTAGGTGTCGTAATGAACCGTGACGGCTCTGTCATGGATGTCATAATGAATATCGAAGACTAAGACTCTTATATCATGGAGATTACGCTTGATCAATTGTTGGCAAGTCGTGAGGAACGGGCGTCTTTCCAGAAGGAACTTTTGAAGAGTTATCCTGGAAAGACCTTGGTTTGCCTTACTGTCATAATGCCGGGCAAAGTCAAGCGTAATCTGCAATCCCTTATAGTCGCCCAGGCTGCGCTTACCGCATTGGTTTCCGCTTTCGGAGATTCGATGCTGAAACTTGAGGTCAGGGACAGGCAGACCGGCTATGAGGCTTACCTTGAAACCACGCTCTCCCACGGGGAAGCCAAACGGAAGACATGCAGTATTGAAGACACCCACCCTCTCGGACGACTTTTCGACTTGGATGTAATCGATGCCGACGGTGTCCCGATATCTAGGGAAACGATAGGACTGAATCCGAGGAAGTGTCTGATATGTGACAATGAAGCCCGCTATTGCATGCGTAACCGTACTCATACTTTGAGTGAATTGTCGGCAAGAATAGATGAAATGATTGAGGCCTATGTGCGATAACCGTCACTACATAAGTGAGGCACCGCTGTCATTGAATTCGGTCCGTAAACGGATAGAGAACTTCCTCTCGTCCAACGGATTGCGATTCGCCGCACTGGACCGCTATGTGATCATCTCACGGGATGAGGACGGTGACGAAATCATTGCAGGCGGAGGCCTTGACGGCAATGTCATCAAATGTGTCGCGGTGTCGGAAGCCGCACGTGGCGAGAATCTTATGAATATTCTGGTGTCCCGGCTCATTTCCATTGCACATGAGGAAGGACACGAATCCGTAAAGGCGTTTACCAAACCTTCCAATGAAGATATTTTCAGAAGCCTCGGCTTCAATCTCCTGGCTTCTTCAGGGAAAGCAGTGCTGATGGAAAACGGAAGGGGAGGCCTGCCGGAGTACAGGAAATATCTGAAATCATTGTCCCGACCGGGCAGAAACGGCGCTGTCGTAATGAATGCCAATCCGTTTACCGAGGGACATCGCTATCTTATCGGACAGGCGGCATCGCAGGTCGACAATCTTTACGTGATCGTCGTAAAAGAGGACAGGTCACGTTTCCCATATTCCGAAAGGAAGGCAATGATAGAGGCAGGATGTGCCGGACTGGACAATGTCATCGTCTGCGAAGGCAGCGACTATGCTGTTTCGGCAGCCACTTTCCCGACATATTTCCTGAAGCAGCTCGATGAATCCACTCCTGCCCACATTGAACTGGACCTGGACTTGTTCGTCAAGCATATAGCTCAGCCATTGGGAGTTACGGTGCGTTTTGCCGGCAGTGAGCCTGAGGACGGCCTGACACGTTGCTATAACAAGATGATGTCGGAAATTCTCCCGGCCGGTGAGAATCCGATTGGATTTGTCGAAATACCGCGTTGTGAACAGGATGGCAAGCCGGTCAGTGCGACCTCTCTCAGAAAGGCATTGGACAGAGGTGACTTGAAGTCTGCAATCAGACTCGTGCCGGTTTCCACCGTACCATATATGATAGCGGATTTGGCGGAAAGGGCATTGAGGATGGAGTTGGAGACGACACCTAAGCCGGGCCTTGTGGACAAGCTGGACAATGGGGCGCACAAGGACATGGACTATGCGTTGATGTCTGCAAGTGTATCAGCACTAAGGCTTTATCTGACGAGAATTGCGGTAAGGTCCGCGAAAGACATTGATGTTGCAGAAATCAAGGCGGCGGGCATTGAGGCGGAAGAAGCGATGCTGAAAGCTACGGGCGGAGTCAACACTCACCGGGGAGCGCTTTTCTGCATGGGCCTGGCAGTTGCGGCGTCCTCCTTTCTGGCGTGCAATGAAGGTCAGGTAGCTGCCGCGCCGTTCCGGGAACTGATTTCGCGCATTGCATCAGGAATACCTTCAGCCGGAAGTACTCACGGGGCTGAAGCCAAAAGAAATTTCAAGGTCGGGGGAGCATTGGAAAATGCCCGTATGGCATATCCTGAACTCTTCTCCGCCTGGTTGCCATACTTCAGGTCTTTGGCAGGCGACCAATACCGCTGCCACAAGACTTTGCTGTATATAATGACGTCTCTTGACGATACCAATGTCCTTCACAGAAGGGGAGCGGAGGGGCTTGCTTACGCGAAATCCGAGGCCGCCGGACTTCTCGGGAATTTCAGTATCGGAGGATTGTCGTCAATGAATGCAGATTTCATCAGGGAAAATATCTCGCCGGGCGGAAGTGCCGACATGTTGTCCCTGACGATATTTATTGATCATGTAATTATAAACAACTAATACTAAATTTTCTTTTTATGGTTGAATTGATTCCACATGGCGTTTACCTGAAAAACGGCAAGACAATCGTCAATGATGCCGCAGGAATGCCATCTGCCGACGAGGCCCGCGAAAACACTATCGCCTACAGAATCCTCCGCGCTCATGACAAAGATGGAAGCAAAGGCAAGAAATTGCGTGTCAAATTCGATGCTATGGCTTCGCATGACATCACTTATGTCGGAATTATCCAGACAGCACGTGCGAGCGGACTTGAAAAGTTCCCGATTCCTTACGCGATGACCAACTGCCACAACTCACTTTGTGCTGTAGGCGGTACCATCAATGAGGATGACCATATCTTCGGTCTTTCCGCTGCCAAGAAATATGGCGGAATCTATGTTCCTGCGAACCAGGCAGTCATTCACCAGTATGTACGCGAGGCTCTTGCAGGTTGCGGCCGTATGATTCTCGGTTCGGACAGCCATACACGTTATGGTTCACTCGGCTGCATGGGCGTCGGTGAAGGTGGTGGAGAGCTCGTGAAACAGCTTCTCAACAATACTTGGGACATCAATGCGCCTGAAGTGGTTCTGGTTTGGCTCGAAGGCTCTCCCAAGAAGGGTATCGGCCCTCATGACGTGGCCATTTCACTCGTTAAGGCAGTGTTCGAGAACGGTTTCGTGAAGAACAAGGTCCTCGAATTCGCAGGTCCTGGAGTCGCATCGCTCCCTACTGATTTCCGTAACGGTATCGACGTGATGACCACTGAGACGACCTGTCTCAGCTCCATCTGGATTACTGACGGAAAAGTCGAGGAATACTATAAGATGCATGAGCGCCCTGAGGCTTACAAGGAGCTTCAGCCGGGTGAGGTCGCATACTATGATTCGATGATCCGCATTGACCTCTCCAAGCAGGAGTCAATGATCGCCCTTCCTTTCCATCCATCGAATGCCTACACTATCCATGAACTCCAGGCTGACCCTGAGGGAATCCTGAAGAAGGTTGAGGAAGATGCCAGGAAGCGTTTCGGCGACAAGATTTCCATCGACCTTGAGAGCAAGGTGAAGAATGGAAAGGCTTATGCTGACCAGGCTATCATCGCAGGCTGCTCCGGCGGTACTTATGATAACCTCAGCGAGGCGGCTTCCATCATGAAGGGCAAGACGATCGGAAACGATTATTTCACGATGTCCGCTTACCCTCAGTCTACTCCTGTATACCTTGCGACCACCCGCAACCACATTGCGGAAGAGTTGCTTGAGGCCGGTGTCGTAATCAAACCTGCATTCTGCGGACCATGCTTCGGAGCCGGTGACGTTCCTGCAAACAATGGCCTTTCCATCCGTCATACCACACGTAACTTCCCTAACCGCGAGGGCTCGAAGCCTGGACAGGGACAGATTTCACTCGTATGCTTGATGGATGCCCGTTCTATTGCGGCTACAGCGGCTAACGGCGGTATTATCACAGCAGCTACGGACGTTGAGTACGAAGATACGCACAAGCCATATTCATTCGACGACCGCATCTACAAGAGCCGTATCTACAATGGTTTCGGCAAGGCAGATCCGACAGTGGAACTCCGCTATGGACCAAATATCAAGGATTGGCCTAAGATGTATCAGATGGAGGAGAACATGCTTGTCGAACTGGCAGCTGTCATCCACGACCCTGTCACCACGACTGACGAACTCATCCCTTCAGGTGAGACTTCAAGCTACCGTTCAAATCCTCTCAAACTCTCCGAGTTCGCACTTTCACGTCGTGTCCCTGAGTATGTAGGATTGAGCAAACGTATTCAGTCAGAGGATCTTGACCGTCGTGCAGGAAAGACTCCACAGCACGTTCTTGATGCTCTCGCGAAGGTTGGTGCCAATGCTGGGAATACATCGTTCGGTTCCTGCGTGTTCGCCAACAAGCCGGGTGACGGTTCTGCACGTGAGCAGGCGGCTTCTTGCCAGAAGGTGCTCGGCGGCGACGCGAACATCTGCTATGAGTATGCTACCAAGCGTTATCGCAGCAACTGTATCAACTGGGGTATCGTTCCTTTCACTATTGCCAAGGAAACACCTTTCGATTACAAGGCAGGTGACTTCGTTTATGTCCCTGGCATCCGTGAGGCCATCCTTTCCGGTAAGGAGGAGATTGACGCCAAGGTCATCAGCGCTGACGGTGTCAAGGACATTCACCTTTATTTCCAGAATCTTACGGCGGACGAGCGTGAAATCCTCGCAGACGGCTGTTTGATGAATTTCTACGCAGCACAGAAAAAATAATTGTTAAACAACACATAAATCAATAATACTTTTTATGAAAAAGATCCAGATGGTCACTCCTCTCGTTGAGATGGATGGCGACGAAATGACAAGAATCCTGTGGAAGATGATTAAAGATGAGCTCATCCTCCCGTTCGTAGATTTGAAGTCAGAATATTATGACCTCGGCCTCGTTCATCGTGATGAAACAGGCGACCAGGTGACAATCGACTCTGCCAATGCTACCAAGAAGTACGGTGTTGCCGTAAAATGCGCCACCATTACTCCTAACGCACAGCGTATGACCGAGTACAATCTCCATAAGATGTGGAAGAGTCCTAACGGAACTATCCGTTCAATGCTGGACGGTACCGTATTCCGTGCACCTATCACCATCCCTTCAATCTCTCCGGCCGTGAAGTTCTGGAAGAAGCCTATCACCATCGCCCGTCATGCTTACGGTGACGTTTACAAGGGCGTGGAGATTCGCGCAGAGGAGCCGGGAGTGGCAAAACTCGTTTTTGAAGGAGAAAGCGGAAAGGTGGAAGAGCAGATCATCCATAACTTTGCAGGTCCTGGCGTCATTCAGGGAATGCATAACACAGACAAGTCTATCCGTTCATTTGCACATGCTTGCTTCAAGTATGCACTTGACATCAAACAGAGCATCTGGTTTGCTACCAAGGATACCATTTCCAAGAAGTATGACGGACAGTTCAAGGCTATCTTCGAAGACGTGTTCAAAGAGTACGAAGAGGCTTTCAAGGCTGCAGGTATCGAGTACTTCTACACATTGATTGACGATGCTGTAGCACGTGTGATGCGTAGCGAAGGCGGATTCATCTGGGCTTGCAAGAACTACGACGGAGACGTCATGAGCGACATGGTTTCCACAGCATTCGGTTCACTCGCAATGATGACTTCCGTACTCGTCAGCCCTGACGGAAAATACGAGTATGAGGCTGCCCATGGTACGGTTACCCGTCACTATTACAAGTACCTCAAGGGAGAAGAGACCTCTACCAACCCTATAGCAACGATCTTCGCTTGGAGCGGTGCGTTCCGTAAGAGAGGTGAACTGGACAACCTTCCTGAGCTCGTGAACTACGCAGACCAGCTTGAGGCTGCTTGCCTGGATACCCTCAATGAAGGTATCGTGACCAAGGATCTCGCAAATCTCATGGAAGGCGTCACGCCTCAGGTGAAGAATTCTGCTGACTTCATGGCTGCTATCCGTGAGCGTCTTGAGAAACGTCTCGCATAATCCGGACAGGATATCCTGAAACAATAAGCCCCTCGCTCCGCAAGAAGTGAGGGGCTCATGCTTACTTAACGCTTACTGAGGTTGAAATTCGCGGATGCCCATTCGTGCATTTCCCCGTTTTCATCTGCATATATCAGATACCCGGCCAAGTCATCCGGACTCCTTTCGATGAACTCTTTCGCTTTATCCAACCCTATGACCATGCAATATGTGGCGTATGCGTCAGCGTCAGTGGCATCCTTGGCTACTATGGTGGCGCTCAATAAGTTATGCTGCACAGGATAGCCAGTCCTGGGGTCGATGGTATGGGCATATTTCTTTCCGTCATGCACGTAGAATTTACGATAGTTTCCGGATGTGACTATGCCGCATGGCGCATTCTGTGATTCCCAGATGCCGTCCAGATCCGTTCCAGGGTCATTGTTGCCGTCGAACGGCCTGTCCATGCCTACTCTCCATGGCTTTCCGCCAGGATTGACACCGTCGCAGAAGATTTCCCCTATATCCACGAGCATGTCCTTGACGCCCAGTCCGTAAAGATATGCGGCCACGACATCGCAGCTGTAGCCCTGTGCTATTGCATTGAAATTCAGCCTGGGAAGCTCTGCCGAAGGCTTTTTCAGCATGTCGGCGGACGATATGGTCCCGTCCTGTGCCGCCGTGAGGATATCCGCTTTCATCCTCCCCATGCCGCATGATGCCAATACGGCATTGATCCTGTCCGCCGAAGGCATGTTGTCCTTGGTGAAGCCGAAGCCCCAGAGGTCGAAAATGGGGCCGGACGCGACATCCAGTGCGCCGGCGGTCTCCTCGTAATACTCGTAGGCTCTGGAATATACGTCCGCGAACATGTCGTTCAGCGGTATGCGCTTGCCGGCATTGAACCTGCTCAGCAACGAACCTTTGTTGTAGCCGGAAAGGGTCGTGTCAATGTCGTTGAGGATGGAATCGATGGCGGTTTTCAGTTCCGTAGGGCTTTTCCGGATCATCCCTTCCGTGCCGCGCAAGTTCATTTTTACGGTGTAGGTGCCGCCCTGCGCATATCCTTGGATGGCAATGTATCTGTCTGATTGTCCGCATGATGAGGCCAGAATTGCAATGCCCAGCATCGTGCTCGTGATTCTTGAAAGTTTCATCTTGTCCTGTTGTTTGAATTTTCGGCAAAGTATTTGTACAAATGTACGCGTTTTTCGAGATAAAATACGATATTTGCACTAATATACTAATTTGAAGATGAACCTGAAGAGATTGATGATTATGGCAGCCGCGCTGTGTTTGGCTGTGGGAGCAGTTTCTTGCAAGAAGGACAAGGATGATGATTCTGCGACGAGCGAGTCGTTCAGCGGAACATTGTCGGTGCAGGGCGTGCTTCCGTTTGTATTGAAGGGAACTACGGTGACGGCTGCGCCTGCAGGACTTGGAAAAGAGAAAGTGGATATAGGATATTACTGGACCGCGTCGCCGCTTTATACGAAGAGAGATACTACACGTCGTCTGGGTGATCCAAGCTCGGTTACCGGAGCATACGAATGCAAGATAAAAGATACGTTGTGCACTGTTACTGTTTCTTGTACGGCTTATGCCACAGGATATTACACGAAGTCCGCATCGGCATATTGCACTATCGTGGATCCTGCATTCGGAGGAAGTCTCAAGAATGACGGCGTAAGCAAGGACATGCCTTCCATCACGGATGCCCGCGACGGCAATGTGTACTATTACCGGAAGATAGGCGACAAGGATTGGTTCGTAAGGAATCTTGCCTACAAGGAGTCCGGCTATCCTTTCCGTAAGAGCGAGGTTATGGACGCAATTTTCGGACGCTATTATACTTGGACTGCGGCACAGGACGCATGCCCTGCCGGATGGAGAGTCCCTTCAGAGGAGGACTGGAAGTCATTGGCCGTGGCTGCCGGTTATAAGGGAGATGCTGTAGCCCCTGTCTATAAGGGAGTTGCAGGCAACCTGATGGTGAACGCCTCATTCAACAGCGAGAGGATGTGGGAGTTCTGGCCGGATGTGAAGATTACCAATGCGACGGGATTCTGCTCTATCCCTACAGGATATGGAATCCTCGGTACTGGTACGACATTCTATGCAGGTTCTGAAGACGCGGTTTATTGGACATCGTCTTCATATAAGGAGGAAGGTTCTGCGGATGAATTGGCCATCAACAGGATGATCAATGTCAACAAGCCGGATTTCATCAGCAATACCGTTTCGAAAGACAGCTTCCTGGCATCTGTAAGATGTGTGCGTGACTCGGAATAATTCACTTTAGTAAGCATGAAATAATAAGTTGGTAAAGATTTGTGAAGTATTTTCGAGGATAGATTTCTTTTCGAAGAAGGAGTGTACTGGACGTACACGACTGATGAGAAAAGGAATATAGACCGAAAAGACGAACAAAGATTACCAAGTTGTTTTTTAAGGATTACTTAATTTAACATATTTATGAAAAAAGGACTAGTAACTACAATCGTTATCGCCGTTGTTGCCCTCGGAATTTTCAGTTGGGTGAAATCTACCTACAATGGTATGGTGGAAGGCGAAGAAAAAGTAAAGTCTGCATGGTCGCAGGTTGAAAACGTATACCAGCGTCGCGCCGACCTTATTCCTAACCTCGTAGCTACCGTTAAAGGCTATGCCGAGCATGAGAGAGGTACTCTCGAGTCCGTTATCTCCGCAAGGGCAAGGGCTACACAGATTACCGTAGACCCGGACAAGCTTACCGGAGACGCTATCGCGCAGTTCCAGTCAGCCCAGGGCGAGCTTGGCAATGCTCTCGGACGTCTCCTGATGTCAGTCGAGGCATATCCTGAACTGAAGGCCAATGAGAATTTCAAGGAACTTCAGGCCCAGCTTGAAGGCACCGAGAACCGCATTTCGACCGAGCGTATGAAATACAATGAGACTGCACAGTCTTACAATACCACCATCAGGAGCTTCCCTGCAAATATCCTCGCTTCAATTTTCGGTTTCGAGCAGAAAGGCTATTTCAAGGCATCTGAAGGTGCTGACACGGCTCCTAAGGTTGAGTTTTAGGTAAGTCTATGTCAATCAGACGCATATCGTTGATTACACTGCTGCTGGCGATTGTCTCGTCAGTGGCAGTTGCCATTCCGCCGCGTCCGCAGCCGCAGAGGTTGGTCAATGACCTTGCAGGTATGTTTTCGCCGGCTCAGGTCGAGGAACTGGAGCATCGTCTTGTAGCATTCGATGATACCACTTCCAATCAAATTACGGTCGTGACTGTCTCTGACCTGGAGGGTTATGAGCCTGCTGAATATGCGGTCAAGATCGGTACTTCATGGGGTGTCGGTTCCAAGGATTTCAACAATGGAGTCGTAATCCTGGTAAAGCCGAAGACCGAGGATTCCGGTGGAAAGGTTTCCATCCAGATCGGCTATGGACTTGAAGGCGCCATCCCTGATGCGTATTGCAAGCGTATCATTGAGACCGAGATGATTCCGCGCTTCCGTGAGAATGATTATTACGGCGCTGTGACAGCGGCGGTCGAGACTCTTACAGGTCTGGCGAGCGGCGAGATCAAGGTCGTGAACAAGATGAAGGAGGCGGAGAATGAGGACGGTATCGGTTCATTGTTCTGGATAATCATCATCTTGTTGATGATTTGGTTTGTCGCCAGATCCAACAAGAAGAACAAGGGTGGCAATCACGGCACCCGTACCGGCAGGACTACCACTCCAAGATATTACGGTGGAGGATATTCCTCTTCATCCGGCAGTTCCGGCTCATCTTCTTCGGGTGGTAGCTTCGGAGGCTTCGGAGGCGGGTCTTTTGGAGGCGGCGGTGCTTCCGGCAGCTGGTGAATTTGCTTGTCTTTTCGGTCTATATTTCCCTGCTCATCAGTCGTGTACGCCCGGTACTTATTATAACGGCTTCGGACTTTGTTCTCGGGGCCGTTGTTTTACATCCCCGCGATAACCTCCATCACATATATCAGCGCCTCCGCGACTCTCCCCGTCGCGGAAATCAGGAACGTCGGACAGTGCCCCGCCGCTGCCAGCAGGACCGACGGCACGGCCAATGTCATCAGGACGGTCGTCAGCGGCATTGCCAATATGTTCGTGAGGAGGAAATGCATAGGGAACGTGCCGAACCGCAGCCAGGCCAATGGCCCCGTGAATATCTGGCAGGCCAGTGTCAATGCTGCCGCATCCCATACTTTTTTAGGAAAACGTGCTATGAATGAGCGCGTTGCCTCTTTACCCGGCTCGGGATACCACGCCTTCATTTTAGGGAAAAGTGTTATGATGCCTGCCATGGCTAGATATGAGAGCTGGAACCCCGCTGATTCCAGGACAGACGGATTGACCGCCATTTGTATCATCAATGCGGCGCAGAAAGTGTGGACCGGGTTGCTTTTCCGGTGCAGCAGATGTGCGGTTTCATTGATGAGTATGAAAAGGAATGCGCGCACGAGCGAAGGAGCGGCGCCTGTGACGATGGTGTAAGCTCCGGACAATGAGACGATTATGATGCTCCTTGTCGTTTTCGCGACAGGGGAGCGCCCCAGAATTGATGTGGCATATCCCAGTATTATGTAGATTATTCCCAGATGCAGACCGGAAAGTGCGAGGATATGTGACGCCCCGCTTGTCCGGAATGCCCCGACGATTTCAGGGGAAAGCCATGACTTGTCTCCTGTCACGAGGGCATTGACCAGAGCTGCGGCATCGTCCGAGCGGAAGGGGAGGGACATTATCATTGACCCGAAATCTGCGGCAGCAGTGCTCGTCCGCATGGCTTGGACGCCGGTTGACGAGAGTTGGCAGGTGGTGGCGCAGAAGATGCCTGCCGCGAGGTAGGTGAGCAGCAGTTTGCATTGGCTGACAGCGAATTTCGTCCAGGTCGTCATGGCGATGGCGGCGATGGACGAGATGCCTGCGGACAGGTATCGTAACGATATGGGGATGCCGGTGCCGGATGTGGCGAGTCCGCATGCGGTGCCGATGGTGAACGCCAGGGCCAATGCCATGATGTTCCGTTCTGTGGACAGTTGAATAGTCATCAAGGTCTAAAGTTTATGTTTCTTGCTAAAGTAGTGATTTCTTTTTAACTTTGCCACGATTTCCATAGGAATCGGAAAATTTATAAAGAAATTTTAATAGATTCACAATATGATAATTCTTGTAATTAATTGCGGAAGTTCATCTATCAAGTATCAGCTTCTTGATATGAAGAGCGATGAGGTTTATGATGTCCTGGCTAAAGGTATCGTAGAAAAGATCGGCCTGGAAATGGGATGTCTCCAGCATACCGCTACCGGTAAGGAGAAAGTCGTAAAGGAGATTCCGGTTCCTGACCACAAGGTGGGAATGCAGCTTGTCCTTGAGGCACTTACAGATGGCGAGCATGGCGTTTTGAAGTCTCTTGACGACATCGAGGCTGTGGGCCACAGAATTGTGCATGGAGGTGAGTATTTCTCTTCCAGCGCTCTTGTCAATGAGGATGTCATGAAGAAGATCGAGATCTGCTGCGATTTCGCGCCGCTGCATAATCCTGCCCATATCCTGGGTATCAGGGCTGTGCAGGCTGTTCTCCCTTCTGTTCCGCAGGTTGTTACTTTCGATACGGCATTCCATCAGTCTATTCCGGCTTATGCCTACATGTATGGTCTTCCGTACGAGGATTATCAGAATTACAGGGTCCGCAAATACGGTGCTCACGGTACCAGCCATCAGTTCGTTGCCGAGAAGGGTGCCAAGTTCGCAGGACTGGATATTAACAATTCCAAGATTATCACCTGCCATATCGGAAACGGCAGTTCCATCACTGCTATCGTGAATGGCAAGTCTGTAGATACTTCCATGGGCTTCACTCCGCTTGACGGCGTGATTATGGGTACCAGATGCGGCAGCATTGACCCTAACGTGGTTCCTTATCTCATGAAGAAGGAGAATCTTACTCCTGACGAGATGACTGAGATTATGAACAAGAAGAGCGGATTCCTCGGAATTTCCGGCGCTTCTTCCGATGCGCGCGACCTCGATGCTCTTGCCAATTCAGGTGACCAGAGGGCCAAGCTTGCTCTCAAGATGTTGACTTACGGCATCATCAAGTACATCGGATCTTATGCTGCCGTGATGAATGGCGTGGATCTCATCATCTTCACCGGCGGTATCGGCGAGCATAACAGCCGCCTCCGTCGCAGAGTTTGTGAGAATCTTTCTTATCTCGGTCTCAAGTTCGACTATGAGGCCAATGTCGCTTGGGGCGAGGATGCCATCATCTCCCTCCCTGAGTCGAAGGTGAAGGTTGCTCTCATCACTACTGATGAGGAGATCGTGATTGCACGTGACACGATGCATATTGTTCAGAGCGAAGAGGAAAATTAATTTACAATAAACGATGATTACAAGTTTTTCAGATGTTTTTGCTGATCTCAAGGAGAAGGGTATCCGCAAAAAGATGGTCGCTGCATGGGCAGTGGACGAGCATACTATAGAGGCTGCTTCGAAGGCAGTTGACCTCGGTTTCATTTCTGCGACTCTTGTCGGCGACGCGAAACTTATCAATGACGTTTGCGAGAAGAAAGGCATTGATGCTTCCAAGTTCGAGATTATCGGCAATCCTGATGAACTCAAGGCTGTGGCTCAGGCTGTTCAGCTGGTTCATGATGGTGAGGGTGATGTCCTTATGAAGGGGCTCTGCTCTACCGACAAGTTCCTCCGTGCTATCCTTAACAAGGAGAACGGTCTCCTTCCTCCTAAGGGGCTTCTCAGCCACGTAGGTATTCTCGAGAGCCCTAATTATCACAAGCTTCTTTTCCTTACCGACATGGCAGTGCTTCCTCTTCCTGATTTCCGTCAGAAGATCAAGCAGACTAATTTCGTAGTTAAGGTTGCCAAGTCTTTCGGTATCGCCAAGCCTAAGGTTGCGTTCATCGCTGCTTCTGAGCAGGTTCTTGATTCAATGCCTGCTTGCATGGAGGCTGCCGCTCTTGCCAAGATGGTAGACCGTGGCCAGATAAGGGGGTGCATCGCTGATGGTCCTCTGGCTCTGGATGTCGCTATCGACAACGAGTCTGTAGAGATCAAGAAGCTTGTCAGCCCTGTTGCAGGTGATGCTGACTGCCTTGTGTTCCCTAACATCGAGTCTGCCAATGTCTTCTGGAAGACGAATTCGAAGCTTTCTCCTGGCGTCCGTCAGGCAGGTATGCTCGTCGGTACTACAGCTCCATGTATCCTTGCCAGCCGTGCTGACAGCGTAGATACCAAGCTCAATTCTATCGCTGAGGCCGTAATGAGCATTCTCTAGCACATATTTACATCTACATAATGACAGAACAGTCCACTATTCCCGGGCTGTTCTGTTTTTTATTCTGTTTGTGAGCCTGGGCGCCCGGCGGGTAGAGCTGGACTGCGCCGGTCCTCCCCACTGGCGTGGGTCCCCTCCCTTTTCGGGAGCCAATGCCGGCTCCGCCCACTCTGCCCGCCGGGCTGTCTCTGTTTCCTGTTTCTGTCTCTTTTCTCTGTCACTTTCCTTGTTGCTTTCCTCTGTCTCTTTTCATCCTTATTTTCTCACCACTCCTATACAGCCTCACACACTCTCACACGTCACTCCTCGCCTCGCGTTCATCCCGTTTTTTTCCATCTCACTTTTCCCTGTCGGATAGTAGAACGGAATTTTGTACCGTGAAAACGTTTTAAGCGGTACGAGAGGGGCTTGAAAACCTGTTTTGTACGGGGAAAACGTTTTAGTTGGAACAAAACGGTGTGTGACGTGGATGATTTAGCAATTTTGAGCCAATGCCGGCTCCGCCCACTCCACCCGCCGGGATTGCGCCAGATGTTGTTACTTTACCGGCTCGAAAAAGCTGAAATGGACGCGGCCGTAGACCTTTTCCTTGACGAAAGCCGGGTGGTCCTTGAAAGAATGCTCATTGCCGTGCTCCAGAATCAGATAGCGCTCGGGATAGACCAAGCCGGCATCCAGAACCTTGTCAGGAATCGTTTCCAGACCTTCGAGCGCGTAAGGCGGATCGGCGAACACGATGTCGAACTTCTCCTTGCAGATAGGAATGAAATCGAAGACGTTGTGGTGCACCGCAGTCAGGTTCTTCAGACCCAGCTTCCTGGCCTGGTCCTTCACGAAAGACGAATACTGCGGATTCATCTCGACTGACCAGACATGACCTGCGCCACGGGATGCGAACTCATAGGCGATAGAACCGGTACCGCCGAACAAGTCCAGGACATTTAGCCCATCGAACTCGAACTCATTGTCAAGAATATTGAACAGAGCCTCCTTGGCGAAGTCTGTTGTCGGCCTCGCCTTGAAATCAGGGGGAGTCGCTACGGTCTTGCCCCTAAGTATGCCACCTATTATCCGCATGTTTATAATCTTACTTTATTTAAATTTCGCAAGTTGTCAAACTTGCTGAACGACAGTGCAAAATTGAGGATTATCGCTCGTTCGAAGGATGTAAGCCCAACGCACTTTTTATATGCACGTTACCCTCACCCTAAATCCCGGGTCTCGGGGAAGGGACTTACTCTCGCCCTCGCGGGCTCTATAAGCGGTGTTTCGCACTTGCGAAACTACTTGACCTCCACCGCCTTGAAATACCTGTACAGGGACATTTCCTGCTCGTTGCTTATCGGCGTGCGGAAGGTAATCGTGGAAATCTCCGGATTCAGCTGGAGCTTCTTCAATGCGCTGAAAATGAAGTACTCGGCAGTCGTGAAATCGGGAGCCTTGAAAGTATTTGCTATCTGGAGACTCTTGCCCTGGGCAATCGCCAGATGCAGATGGTTGTCCGCGTAGGACGCTATAATCTTGTTGTAATCCGGACAATCCTTCATGGCGTCCAGCATATAGTACATTTCCGGAAGAATCCTCGCCTGGTATCCGTCGGTCGTGAACACCGTCTGCGAAATCATGCGGGACAATGTCTCCCCGACATTGTTCGAGAACAATAACACGGCGCCGTACTCCGGCATCCGTATGAACTCCACCTGGTCGCTGTCTTCCAGCTTTACCACATCTGCCAATGTCTGACGGATGTCCATCGGGTTGAAGAACTGCTCGGGGATGAGGGCTACTTTAGGAGTCATGAGCGAAATCCGCACGGACTCATAGCGCTTCTGGAATTCCGGCGTGGTGAAAATACGGTCGGCTGTCAGCCATCCGGAACAGTGTTCCCCTTCTGCGTCCTTTATCTTAAAAGAATATCCACTCAAGGCAACTTGAATGGATATTCCGTTATCTGTTTTTTCAAACATAATCTATTTCATGAATGAGTCCACGACATGCGGACCCGATTTCAGGAAGCTACTCCCAGTTACCGGCGTTGTTGTTAGGAGCTGAGATACTGCCGACCTGAAGACCCTCGTAGCGGTTCATTGTCCTGCGATCAGCGTCGAGGTTGATTCTGAGCTGATTGTCAAGACCCTTGAGGAGAGACTTGTACGGCATCTTGGCCTCGAAGAGAGGTACTTTCACACCTGAAACTTCCTTGACAATGGCCTCCATCTGGATGGTATCACCCTGTGAGAACGGAATGTATTTGAGAGAGTCAATGTTGAAATCACGTCTGCTGTGGAACAATGTATCTTTCACAGCGACCATGCTTGACAATGAGAAAACGAGGTGCTGTCCCTGCTTGTAAAGTTCGAACATCTGCTCAGGAGTGATCTTGCGGTTGGCCTTTCTGAGTTTCTCGGTGTTTGCAACTGCGAGAGAGTCGTCGTTGGAACCGATCTGCATGAGAACCTCCATCTTGCCGTTCTTGTAGAAGTCTACAAGAGAGTCAGAAGACGCGGTGAAGTGACCGTTTACAGACTTGAAAGCCTCCTGAAGTGTACGGAGATCCTTCATTTTCTGGATACCGATTGCCTCGCGGTAATCTTTCTGCTTGTTGAAGTTGATAGGCTGCATGATACTCTTGATGCATGCGTATACGAGTCCGGCAATAACAAAGAGCAGCAAAATGCTGACAATCTTTTTAACTATTCCTTTCATTTTATGTTTTGAGTTTTTATAAAAATCAATTGAGTTCCGACAAAGTTATGAAATTGATTTATGAAATGCAATATAATTTGTAAATTTGCATCTCGAACGAATACGTATATGAAGAAGATTGATGCGCGGAATATAGATACATTGGACGGACTTGCAGGAGGCTGCAGGACGGTTACGCTTGTCGCACATATCCATCCTGACGGCGATGCGATAGGGAGCACCCAGGCCTTGCGTGCCTATCTCGAAGCACGTGGCGCCGATGCGGTTGTCATCTATCCGGAAGCCGTGCCGGAAACATTGGCCTTTATGGTGAAGGATGTGGATGCGGACAGGATCATGGATGGCTCGAAGTCTCCGGAGGAGGCGCGGAAACGCATAATGTCCTCGGACTTGATATTTTGCGTGGACTGCAACTCCTTTTCCCGTACCGGCGACATGGAGAAAACCCTCAGGGAAGCGACCGCGAAGAAAGTGCTCATAGACCATCACCTGGCTCCGGACGTGGAGGCATTTGACCTCGTGTTTTCCGACGCGGATGTATCGTCTGCCTGCGAACTGATGTATTATGTGCTGTTGGAAATGCCTGACATCAAGGGTGATGCGTCACGCATTCCGGCATTGGCCGCAGCTTTGCTGATGACGGGTATGACGACGGATACGAACAATTTCGCGAACTCTGTATTCCCGTCGACATTGGCCATGGCTTCGGGCTTGCTTGCCGCTGGCGTGAACAGGGATCAGATACTTCAGGATTTGTATAACAGCTATAGGGAAAACCGCCTCAGGATGGAAGGCTATCTTCTTCATGAGAATATGAAAATTACCCCGGAAGGAGTAGCGTATATGATTGTGGACAAGAAACTTGCGTCTGAATTCGATATCAGGGAAGGGGAGACGGAAGGCTTCGTGAACATGCCTCTTGCAATAGGAAAAGTAGGCATGAGCATTTTCCTGAAAGAAGACGGCGAAGGCTTTTTCAGGGTTTCCGTGCGCTCGAAAAAAGGTATCTCCGCGAACAAGTGCGCCATAAGATATTTCCATGGCGGCGGGCATGAACGAGCTTCCGGCGGAAGGCTTTTCTTCTCCAGGACTGATGGCGTGCCGGCTGACATCAATGCCCCGGGGGAGGCGGAAAGCTATATTGTCAGGTCCGTGGCGGAATTCTTCAAATCTGGTGAATATGAAAGCTAAAGTATTCATTCTCATAGCGATGGCTTTCGGTATCGCTGCATCCTGCACCAAGGAAGAAGTGAAAACCACCTATTCCCGGCAGGAGAAGAATATTGAATCCTTCATAAATTCCGTGAAGGGCTCCATTGATTCGAGTTACGTGGTGTATAATGGCGGTTCCAGCCGCGTGGTCACGGTTTATGGCGACGGTGACAGCCTGTCGCGCAAGGGAACCGTATCATTCTATTATGCAGGTTACGTATTCAATGGCACGTCATTGAACAACTCGAACCTCTTCGCAACCAATAGTGAAGAAGTCGCGAAAGCAGCCAAGTGGTCGCTCACGGATGCTGACTATGAGCTCCTTACATTGAAATTAAGTGACGCTGATCTGGTGCCGGGCCTGAAAGCAGGTCTTGAAGGCGTGAAAAGCGGGCAAGAATGCTATATCCTTTTTTCCGGAAAACATGGGTTCGGAAAACACGACTTAGGCACGATTCCTGCAAACGCAGCTCTGGCCTACCATATCTGGGTCGAAAATGTCACGAATGACTAAAGTTGAAAATTAATTGAAAATGAATAAAATAGTAATCAGAACAATGCTGGCCGGCATTGCATTGTCAATGTTGATGACAGGATGCGCAAGGTCAGAGAAGACGGAGCCGAATGCTGCGAACCAGCGCTATCTGGAAGCATGGATGGAAAAGAACCATCCAGGCGCCAGAGTTACGGATCTGGGCGTCTATATCCTTGAAGATAAGGCAGGTACGGGCGAAGCATTGGCCGACCAGGGCTATGTGATGGTGTCATACACCGTTTCCAACCTCGACGGAAAGATTTCTTCCACGACGCATAAGAAGGTGGCCCAGCAGATCGGATCTTACAATTCATCATATTACTATGGACCTGTTACATGGATGACGATATCCACAGCTCTTCCTGTAGGAGTGGAAGATATGATGAAGGGCATGAAAGTCGGCGGGACGCGCAAGGCCGTGGTTCCAGCCTGGCTGATGGGCTATGACAGGTACACTAACCCTGATAAATATCTGCAGAAATCTACAGACGAGAGCAATGCGATCTACACGATTACCCTCGAAGGAGTCTCTACCGATATCCTCAAAAGCCAGGTCGATTCAATGCAGATTTATTCGGCACTTCACATGAACAAGACCGATTCGACATCGTATGGTTTTTATTATCAGCAACTTAAAGAACCTGCAGACACGCATTCGTTCAAGGCTGACACCTCCATATACATCAACTATACAGGAAGGCTCCTGAACGGCCAGGTGTTCGACACCACCATCGCCGACACAGCCAAGGTCCACAATATCTACAGCAGTTCGAACACTTATTCTCCGGTGAAGATAACATGGGGTGAATCCTATACGGACCTGACGATGACCGCAAGCGGCTCAAGCTCATCATCTTCGATCATTTCCGGATTCCAGAAGACCCTTTGGGAAATGCGCCATCCTTATGAAAAAGGCGTGGGTATGTTCTTCTCTTCGTATGGATATGGCAGCAGCGGAAGCGGAAATACGATTCCGAGCTTCTCGCCGCTTGTATTTGAAATCGAAATAGTGGACAAACCGGAATAGGAGGATTTCTATGGCAATTGCAGGTGCTGTCCCTACAGAACTTGGCGATAAGAGAATACGAGATTTACTTATGCAGTATGCAGTCCCGGCCATCATAGCCATGACTGCATCTTCTCTCTATAATATGGTCGACAGCATATACATCGGCCATATAAAGGATGTCGGATCATACGCCATCTCCGGCCTCGCGGTCACGTTCCCGCTGATGAACCTCGCTACTGCGCTCGGTACCCTCGTCGGCGTCGGCGCTTCCACGATTTTGTCAATGCTTCTGGGACAGAGGAACTATAAAGCAGCCAATAAAGTGCTTCTGAACGAGGTTCTTCTGAACATTATAATCGGCTTGGTCTTCTCAGTGGTGACGTTGTCGTTTCTCGACCCGATACTCATGTTCTTCGGCGCGAGTCAGAACACATTGCCCTTTGCACGAGACTACATGGTCATAATATTGCTGGGCAATGTCATCACGCACCTTTATTTCGGATTGAACAACATGGTCCGCGCTTCCGGAAATCCGAAATTGGCGATGGAACTGACTGTCTTCACGGTCGTTTCGAACACCATAATGGACCCGATTTTCATATTCGTGCTGGATATGGGAATCAAGGGCGCCGCCATTGCGACAGTCCTCTGCCAGTTGATGGCCCTCATTTACACGGCGAGGTATTTCTTCAATCAGAACAATTATCTTCACCTCCCGAAATCTCTCCGCGACTACAAATTGGACATCCGTATTGCCAAAGATTCATTGACCATAGGCATGGGGCCTTTCCTGATGAATTTCGCGGCATGTATCGTCACGTTGTTCATCAATCAGCAGATGCTCAAGTACGGCGGAGACCTTGCAATCGGCGCGTACGGTATCGTGAACCGTATCTCGTTCTTTTTCATTATGATAAACATGGGCTTCAACCAAGGAATGCAGCCTATCGCGGGATATAATTTCGGAGCCGGGAAATACACCAGGGTAAAGCGGGTTTTCAAACTGACGGTAATCTGTGCCACCATTGTGAGTTGTGTCGGATTCATCGTCTCGGAATTCATGCCTGACCTGGCGGTATCGCTCTTTACCAATGATCCTGAACTTAAAGAATTGGCGGATAAAGGATTGCGTCTGACGAACCTGGCATTTCCGCTGGTGGGATTCCAGATGGTGGCGACGAACTTTTTCCAGAGCCTCGGCATGGTTCACAAGTCGATACTCCTGTCATTGTCCCGACAGTTGCTTTTCCTGGTGCCGCTCATATATTTCTTGCCGGTGTTTTTCGGGCACCATGGCGTGTGGATGAGTTTTCCGATTGCCGATACGGCAGCCATAGTCCTGTCGACGATATTGCTGCTTTCGCTATTCCGGAAATTCCGCAAGCTCAATGACGGTGACGATCCGGCTATTCTCGGAAGTAAAATCAAACAAGCTTGATTATGAAAGACAATGAATTGATAATCAATGTCGGAAGACAGTTCGGCAGCGGAGGCAGACTCGTGGCTCTCGCACTTGGACGCAAACTTGGCATTCCTGTGTATGACCAGGAATTGATAGCTAAAGCAGCAGAACAGAGCGGCTTCAGCAAGGAACTTTTCGCCAACAGTGACGAAAAGAGAAATCTGCTCGCATTGTCAAGCTTCATCGTGGATGTCGGACGCTTCGGTTCTGCGGACAACTATATGAGTGACAATCAATTGTTCGTCATCCAGAGCAATGTCATCCGCTCACTTGCCGACAAGGGTCCCGCCATTTTCATCGGTCGCTGTTCGGATTATATTCTCCGTGACAGGAAGTGTCTGGACGTGTTCGTGACAGCAACTGACGAGGTCCGCATCAAGAGAATCGCGGAGCGCATGAACATCACCCCGGAGCAGGCCGATTCCCTTATGCGCAAGAAAGACCGTACCAGAGAGACTTATTACAATTACTATACTTTCGGCAATTGGGGCGTGGCTTCCAATTATGACCTCTGTGTGGATTCCTCAGTCTTGGGCATTGAAGGAACTGCCGACATGATCATTGACTTTTGCCGCAGGGCAGGACTCCTGTCGAAGGACGCAGTCTTGCCGTTTTCTGACGTGAATCAGGAGGCAGGCAAATGAAAAGCAAATATGTAAAAGTCATCTTGTCATTATGTCTTGCCGCCTGTGCAGCAGGACTTTGCATATCGTTGTCCTCTTCCCATAAGGAGGAACCGGTTCCCGTTCCGGGACGAGTCCAGCTGCGGCTCAATGAATCCCTTACCAATGAAATTTCCGATACGTCCGCACTGGCCGGTATGGACAAGCGTATCGAAAACTACATGCGCCAATGGGCACTGCGTGGAACGTCGCTTGCCATAATGCGGAATGATTCCCTGGTTTATGCGAAGGGCTACGGTTGGGCGGACAAGGAACTGGACATCAGCATGGAGCCGTCGCATATCCTGCGTGTGGCTTCCGTCTCCAAACTTCTGACAGCCACCGGAATAATGATGTTGCAGGAAAGGGGACTGGTTTCATTGCGCGATACCGTTTTCGGACCGCGCGGCATTCTGACAGATTCTGTCTATGCCTCCGTAATCAAAGACCCTAATTACAAGAAGATTACGGTCGAAGACCTGTTGCGCCATAAAGGTGGCTTCACATCCGCCGGCGGCGATCCGATGTTCTCGACCAGATATATCATCCAGCAGAACCATCTGGAAACCCCTCCGGACCATATAACATTGATGCAGACGCAGTTGAAAAGACGTCTGCGCTTTGTTCCCGGTACGTCGCAGCATTATTCGAATTTCGGCTATCTGCTCCTCAGCATGATTATTGAGAAGGTCTCAGGCCTTGATTATGAGACATATATGCGCGACAGCGTGCTCGTGCCTGCCGGTTGTGTGGACATGCACATTGCCAATAACTATTACGAGGAAAAGTTCCCGAACGAGGTGAGATATTATAATGGAGCGGATTCGGGCCTTGTCGAGGAATACAACAATAGCGGCAAGCTGGTTGACCGCTGTTACGGCGGCAATGATGTCCATTCTCTTGCCGGAGCCGGAGCCTGGGTGACCTCAGTGCCTGAGCTGGCACGCTTCGTAGCTTCCATTGACGGACGCGACGAGGTGCCTGACATCATTTCCAAGGAAAGTGTCGCAGCCATGACAGAATGGTTCGATGAAAACACTTATTCCCTGGGCTGGAATGACACCAAGCCTACGGGCGAATGGACTCGTACCGGAACAATGTCAGGAACGAGCGCCCTTGTAAAATACTATCCTGATGGTGAGTGCTGGATAATGGTCACGAATACAAGCACCTGGAAAGGCCCGGGCTTTACACGTTACACTGCCGGCCTCTTCCGCGACCTGCGTGCCCGCTACTCGGCCCAGCTTCCTCGCCGCGATTTGTTTTACAAATAAGAAACCTCAAGTTCCGCAAGTGCGAAACTAATATCAGAACACGCGATACCCCATTGCCACACGAGTCTTTATGTAGCATTTTCTGGCAACATAGGCAAGCAAGCCGAAGTTGCACCCTAAAGCCGGTATCGTGAAGTTGTGCTCCTTGGCAAAGCTACGGATAATCTGCACGGAATGTTGGCGGTCAGTCCTGAGACGAAGTTTTCTTTCCGGCGTACGTGTGGTGAGGATTGAATTCTCATTGGAGCGATAGATGTATACGGCATCAGGAACGGTTACGACTTTATCCGCATAGTAGAGAGCTTTGAATGAGAAAGGCAAGTCCTCCACTATTCTGCCCGCCTCGAAGAACAGCCGGTGTTTCAGGAGCATTGACTTCCTGATAAGATATCTCCATACATAGCCCCACTTGCCGACCCAAGTGATTCTCATCTTTTCACTAGTGGAAGAAGCCAGGTTTTCCTTGTCGAAAATCTGACACTTGTATGGCTGTCTCTCATGGATTATTCCGGCACAGGCGATATCGGCTCCGGTCTTCTGCACCGCAGCTGACAGATTGGTATAAAAATCATCGCTGATTTCATCATCCACATCCATGAAATGAATGTAGTCGCCGGTCGCTTCCTTTATTCCCGTGTTTCTGGCAATGGACACGCCGCGGTTTTTCTCCAAAACAACGACCTTCACCGGATACTTGGATGCGATCTCAGCCGTCCTGTCCAGATTTCCGTCGACTACGACAATGATTTCCAAGTCCTTATAGTTTTGAGCAAGTAGATTCTCAAGACATTTGGAAATGTATTTCTCTCCTTTATAACAAGGGATTACTACAGATATTTTCATTATCCTTGAAATGGTACGTTATTCAATTCATCCAAGGTCAGGTTCAAGTACGCCGCAAAGGTAATAATAATCAGTGAAAAAGAACAATTTTGTATCAATTATAAAGCAATCATGTGGATTATTTGCTGAAATAACGGTGTTTTGGCTCAAATTTGAAGTGTCCGGTAAACTGCATCGCCTTGATGAATCTGTCTGGATTTTCCATCAATTTTCTCAGGCGGCGCCTGTTCTTGCGTTTGAAGATTTTGCTGTCAGCCGGGAGATAAGGTATCAGCATATCCCTGATTTTCAATACGTTGCCTTTGATCACGTCCTTATCGTTGGCGCTGCGGCAGATTTTCTTGGCCGTCCCAAGTCCAATTCTCAGCACACGATTTCTAAAGAACTCATGTCGCTCCGGAATTAAATTATGCTCTACGATATAATGATATCTCGCAATATCGGCAGAAAAGAAATCGATTTCTCGCTGGAGGTTTGAACTGTTGAGGATGCTGCCCTGTCTCTGTCTGTAATGGTACAGAGGTTTCCCGACAGCGACTACCTTGGATGCGTGTGATATCCACTTGAAAGTGGTTGCATAATCTTCATATAGCATGGAAGGCATCCTTTCCAGAAGAACCTCCTTCCTGAACAACTTGTCCCATACATAACTGTAGATGTGCTTGTCTTCCAGAATAATGTCAAGTGCCGCATCTCTGTTGTATATGGTGGTTCCTTTGCATGGTAACTGCACTTTCGATTTGTTTACATAATCCATGTAGCGTCCGCATGTGGATATGTCCGCTCCGGAATCTACCAGCGCATTGTACAAGGTCTCGAACATGTCCGGCTCGATCCAATCGTCGCTGTCTATGAAACCGATTATGTCGGCTTTCGCCACATCCATGCCGACGTGGCGGCTGTCTGACAAACCTGAATTGGCTTTATGTATGACCTTGATACGGCTGTCTTTGGCAGCATACTTGTCGCAGATTGCCGGCGAGCCATCCGTAGAGCCGTCATCCACGACGATGAACTCCCATTCCTTCAATGTCTGCCTTAACATGGAGTCAAAGCATTCCGCAAGATATTTCTCCGTATTGTAAACAGCCGTGATTACGCTGATTTTCGGTTTTTCCATATATGTTTTTTTTACGTAATAAATGCCACTGGTCCTCTAATCTTGCAAATCTACGAATTAATATCCGGATTTTAAGTATCTTTGCAGTATTGAAAAACGTGAAACCAGTTTTAAGTTATGGACAAGAATAGTTATGCATTGGGTATGAGCATCGCCCACAACATGCTCCAGTCAGGTGTCAAGGAAGTTGCTTTCGATGATTTCGTTGCTGGACTGAAAGCGACATTGACCAGACAGGAGCCTGCAATTTCATATAAGGAAGCAGGAGATATCCTGGACAAGTATTTCCAGGAACTTCAGGAGAAACAGGCTGCTGAACAGGCTGAAATCTCGGAAGTCATGAAGAGGGAAGGTGAAGAGTTCCTCGCTGCCAATGCCAAGAAGGAGGGCGTGATCGTATTGCCTAGCGGCCTTCAGTATAAGGTTATCAAAGAGGGTGAAGGACGTATGCCTGAGCTTACAGACAAGGTGAAATGCCATTATGAGGGTACTTTCGTGGACGGCGAGAAATTCGACAGTTCGTATGACCGCAAGCAGCCTGCCGTATTCGGTGTAAATCAGGTGATTCCTGGATGGACTGAGGCTCTCCAGCTCATGAGCGAAGGCTCAGTTTGGGAACTTTATATCCCTTACAAGCTCGGTTATGGCGAGGCAGGTGCACAGGGCGCTATCCCTCCATACTCCGCCCTCGTCTTCAAAGTAGAGCTCATCGAGGTATTGTAACATGGAAAATGCTATAACGGAAAAAGGCAAATGGAAAATTCTGAAGAGTGAATACCTTTTCAGACGACCATGGCTTACTGTAAGAAGAGATTGTGTAGAACTCCCGGATGGCAGACAAAATCCGGAGTTCTACATTCTTGAATATCCCGATTGGGTCAATGTCATTGCGATTACTGATGACGGACAATTCGTCATGGAACGCCAATACAGGCATGGCCTCGGAAAAACTTGTTTTGAGATTCCTGCCGGAGTCATTGAAAAAGGCGAAACACCGCTGGAGGCGGCTAAGCGTGAACTTATCGAAGAAACCGGCTATGGCGAAGGCGAATGGAAAGAAATCATGTCCGTTTCCGGGAACTCAAGCACTACAAACAACATTTCGCATTGTTTCGTGGCGAAGGGCGTGAAAAAAATCGGCATGCAACATCTTGACCGTACCGAGGATCTCGAAGTGGTGCTTCTCGACAGAAGCCAGGTTTGGGATTTGATGGTGAATGACCAGGTGAAACAGGCCCTCATGGCCGCACCTCTCTGGCGATTCTTCGCTGAGAATCAGAAATAAAAAAAGGGAAAGCTTAGCACATCGCACCGCTACGACCTCCTACCCTTGCTGCCTTCCGACCCTGGGGGAGTTTAGAGGGAGCTGGTCGTGTACGACTTTCCCGACTGCAAATATACGACTTTTTGTTTAATCGGCAAAAAAATCGGAAGATGTTTCCTAATCCAGGTTCGTGAAAATGAACGGCAGGATGTCGTCTACCTGGCTTAATTTGATGATTTTCTTCTTGCCGTAAAGCAATATGGTCCATTTCCGGCCGCTTACCTTCTGATATTCAGCCATCACCTGGCGGCATGCCCCACAAGGCGCTGTAATATCTTCATTGAGCTTTCCGTTCTGCGCTGCGGTAATCGCGATAGCCGTCATCGGCGTGTCCGGGTGGTTTGCATGGGCTGAAAACATTGCCGTTCTCTCGGCGCAAAGTCCTGACGGATAGGCTGCATTCTCCTGGTTGGCCCCTGTCACTATTCTTCCGTCTGAAAGCCTTACGGCTGCGCCGACATTGAATTTGGAATATGGCGCGTATGAACCCGTCAATGCCTTTTCTGCGGCTTCACAAAGTTCCCTGTCTTTCGGCTCCAGCTCTTCCAATCCGCTGTATTCCAGATAATTGATTTCTAATTTTTTATTCTGCATGTAACTTGTTTCGTTTGGTCAAACGTTTCAAAGTTAGTTAAAATGCATTAAAAAAGAAAAAATTGCTGATTGGATGCTATCTTTGCATTGAAAAGCATCTGAATATTATGGGAAAGAAAGTATGTATCGGCTTGTCAGGCGGCGTGGACTCCAGCGTGGCGGCGCTTCTTCTGAAGCGTCAGGGCTATGACGTATTCGCCATGTTCATGCAGAATTGGCACGACACCGAAGGTACATTGCACGGCGACTGCGAATGGGAGGAAGACCGTTTCGTCGCGGAAATGGTGGCCAGGAAAATCGGTATCCCGTTCTATTTCATTGACTTGAGCAATGAATACCGGCAGCGCGTGGTGGATTATATGTTCGATGAATATTCGAAAGGCAGGACGCCGAATCCTGATGTCCTTTGCAATCGTGAGATTAAATTCGATGCCTTCCTGAAGGCAGCCAGGAAAATGGGGGCGGACTTGGTGGCGACCGGACATTATTGCCGCAAGGAACCTGCATTGGGCCCTGACGGACAGCAGATTATGCGCGACGGAAAGCCGGTATGGCGCATTCTTGCCGGAACCGACCCCAATAAGGACCAGAGCTATTTCCTCTGCCAACTCACTGAGGAACAGCTGTCTATGGCAATGTTTCCGATAGGGGACATTTGCAAGCCGGAGGTCCGCAGACTGGCAGCGGAAGCCGATCTCCCGTCCGCCGAGAAGAAAGATTCGCAGGGAATCTGCTTCGTCGGCAAGGTCGACCTCCCCGTTTTCCTCCAGCAGAAACTGAAATCCGTCGAGGGCGATGTCGTAGAGGTCTTCGACGCTTATTTCAATGATTCCGCGCAATATCAGTACATCAAGTCGACCGTCAATTCCATCTTGGCAGATGATTGGCTGGGTGAGGTAAGCCTGGTCACGGACTATATTTCTGACGACAAGGCCGCACATTCAGAGGCGGGGGACTATGAAGGCGGATGCCGTTACGATTCCATATATAATTTCGACAAGGTCCGCGCCCTTACTGATGAGCAGCTTGTACGTCTCTCGAAACCAGTAACTTACGAAGGCATCAAATTCGAAACGGAGACCTATCGTTCCGGGAAGCACCATATCAGGAAGACCCGTTACAAGGCCAATCCTTACGGCGCCGTCATCGGACGCCATGAGGGGGCGCAGTTCTATACCATCGGCCAGCGCAAGGGCCTGAACATCGGCGGGCACAAGGATTCCCTGTTCGTCATATCCACTGACATTGAAAACAATATCATATATGTTGGCGAGGGGCATCGGCACAAGGGACTTTCACGTAGTTGCCTCATGGTGACTCCTGATGAAATTCATTGGATCAGAGAGGATTTGCGAATGCAGGTTGGTGAAATCAGGCGTTATCGTGTTAGAATCAGGTATCGTCAGCCTCTTCAGGACGCTCTGCTGATCATGCGCGATGCCGGACTATTCATCTTGTTCGAGACCCCTCAGCGCGGAATTACTCCGGGCCAGTTCGCCGTCTGGTATGACCGGGATGAAATGCTCGGCTCGGGCGTTATTTAGCGCGAGTCCATTTTTTTCTCCTTAACTATGAAATATTTTTTGTGATTAAGGAAAAAAAACGTAATTTTGTAGACCGATGCCACTTTAGCTCAGTTGGTAGAGCAGCGCATTCGTAATGCGCAGGTCGAGGGTTCGAACCCCTTGAGTGGCTCCGCAAGCGTAACCCCTCCAGGTTGCGCTTTTTTCGTTCCCCGTTATAGTATCACCCCGTACTCATGCTTCAGCTCATCCATCACGAAAGAGCTCTCCAACGATCCCAGATGCTCGATAGTCCCCAGGACATTCAGCACGAACTCCTGGTAATACTTCATATCCGGTGCATGAATCTTCAGCAGATAATCATACTGCCCTGAAATGTTGTAACACTCCGTCACTTCCGGTATGTCCGCAATCTTTTTCATGAAACTCTCCGCGATATCCTTCCCCAGGCGATTCATTTTCACCGAGCAGAAAACCACGAACCCCTTGTTCAGCTTCTCTGAGTCCAGAACGGCGATATATCTACGTATAACTCCCTCTTTCTCAAGTCGTTTCACTCGCTCGAAAACAGGCGTCGTAGACAAACTCACCTTGGCGGCAAGTTCCTTCACCGTCAGACGCGCATTCTTCTGAAGTTCCCTCAAAATCTGTATGTCAATACTGTCAACCATAATGCTGCAAGAATAATTTTCTATTTCAATGTCTTTTTATAGAACTATCTACGTATAAATTCTATAACAAGGTGCTAAAATAGTAATATTTTCTAAAATTACGAAATAATTTGGAACATAATTCCTAAAAATACTAATTTTGCATCCGAACGAAACAAATAGACTTTGGATAAAATTCCAGGTTAGATTTTCTAATATATTGAAATTTATGGCTATGTCAGAGAACAAACTACACTTTGAGACGCTTCAGGTCCATGTGGGACAAGAACAAGCCGACCCGACAACTGACGCAAGGGCAGTTCCTATTTATCAGACAACATCTTACGTGTTCCATAATTCGCAGCACGCCGCTGACAGGTTCGCATTGAAAGACGCCGGAAACATCTATGGACGTCTGACCAATCCGACGCAAGGCGTGTTCGAAGACAGAGTAGCGGCCCTTGAAGGCGGAGTTGCAGGACTCGCGGTCGCAAGTGGCGCAGCAGCAGTTACTTACGCATTGCAGAATATCCTCGGGCCAGGCGACCACATCGTCGCAGCCGACAACCTCTACGGCGGCTCGTTCAACCTGATCACCCACACTCTTGCAGCCCAAGGTATCAGCAATAGCATAGTGAATGTCAATGACTTGGAGGCATTGGAAAAAGCAATAAAGCCGAATACCAAGGTAGTTTATGCGGAGACATTCGGCAATCCTAACTCCGATGTGACGGACCTCGACGGCGTGGCGGAAGTCGCCCATAGACACGGAATTCCGTTCATTGTGGACAATACTTTCGGAACACCTTACCTCATCAGGCCTATTGAGCATGGAGCCGACATCGTAGTGCATTCAGCCACCAAATTCATCGGAGGCCACGGATCCAGCCTCGGCGGCGTAATCGTGGACGGCGGAACTTTCGACTGGAAAGCATTTCCTGACAAATTCCCGACATTGGCGAAACCTGACCCGTCTTATCATGGCGCAATCTTCGCCGACGTAGCAGGGAAAGCAGCATTTGTAACACGAATCCGTGCTGTCATCCTTCGCGACACAGGGGCTGCAATCTCTCCGTTCAATTCATTCATTCTTCTCCAAGGACTTGAAACATTGTCACTTAGAGTGGAACGCCATGTGGAAAATGCATTGAAAGTAGTTGGCTTCCTTGCGCATCATCCTAAGGTCGCAAAAGTAAATCACCCTTCACTTCCGGAGCATCCTGACCACGCATTGTATCAGAAATATTTCCCGAACGGCGGCGGTTCCATCTTTACATTTGAAATCAAAGGCGGTGTGGAGCAGGCATGGAAATTCATTGACTCGCTCAAGATATTTTCCCTTCTTGCCAATGTAGCTGACGTGAAGAGTCTGGTAATTCATCCCGCTACTACCACTCATTCGCAAATGACGCCGGAAGAGCTTGAACAGCAGCATATTACCCCGTCAACCATCCGTTTGAGCATCGGTATCGAACACATCGATGACATTATCGACGACCTCAAGCAAGCGTTTGATAAAATCTAGTCTACCTTTTTATAGTAATACAGCTCACGGCCATCGTGCGCAACGATTTCCGGGTGAAAAATCTTCACCAAGTCATGCAGTATGACATCGGGACGGGCGGCACCGCTCTCCCAGAAATCATTGCCTCCGCGATCATTGGCCCGGGCTGTATTGTTGTATATATAAGGTATGTCAATGCTTTTGAAGGCCTGGTTCTGCCCGTGGAGAGCCTCCGTCGTGTCGCACCAGCCGGTGTTCAGCCAGAATGAAGCGTCCCGCGAAAGGATAATTGCCTGCTCCACAGAGATTATCGATGATTCGCTCTTGCCTGGGACAGCCCCGAGTACCTTCGCACCTGCATCGCTGACCAGCTGCGACATATAGTTAGTTCCGCCCGGAACATACCAGGCGTCGGCGTACGGAATATTCATCAGCACTCCCGGCACGGCATCTGCGGGAACAGCATCCATGACTTTGTCCTTCAATTCATTATAGCTCTGCGCTATCCCGTTGATTATGGAATCGGCCATCGCCATTCTGCCTGTCAATGCGCCGAAGACCCGGATGTATGAAGCCCTGCCGAGCGGGGCGTTCTCCAGATAATCATTGAGCACCAATACTTTAACTCCCATCTTCCGCAACTGCCCGGAGAAATCCGACCCCGGAATTGAATAGGCGACAACCAGATCCGGCGACAGCGAAACAATCTTCTCGTAATCAGGAACGGCATCGGAACCGACCTCCGCAATCTCTCCGTTAATGTATCTTTTCCGTACGGCCTCATTGGAAACATACTTGGCTCCCGAAATTCCGCAAATCACCGAATCGCATCCCAATTCCGAAAGATAGGCCACATAACTCGATGACATGCAGATGATCCGGTCCAATGTCCCTGTAACGTCCAGGCTGTCCGTCACCTTTCCGTCCGGACTTGAAACCCTGATTCTGTATCCGTCCGGAATCCCGGAAATGCTGAACAATTCCGAAGCGGCGGATCCGACTGACTCGGACCTGCCACAGCTGCAGAACAATGCCACGGTAGCCGCCAATAAGGAAAATGCTATTTTAATATGCTTCATAACGACTTCTTTTGCCGCAAATTTACGATAGTTCACTATCTTTGCAAAGAGAGGAAAATTATTTGTTATGCAGTTCAATAAAAAGGTCCAGATGCTGGACGCGGGAATGACACTTTTCAAGTCCGGAGAGAACTTCGGCAATACATTGGGACAGGTGAAAGCCGAGATGGAAGTCTATGGCAAGGTCTTGAAACCCAGTGAAATAGCGGAGGTCGTGCTTCCTGAATCCACAGGCGATTGCGACCTCTTCCTGAACTGGTCCACGTTCTGGCGCATCAGATATATCTCATGCCATCTGGAAAGTTCCGGTGACGGCTATGCCGCCACGTTCAAGGAAGGCAACCGTAGCACCACATTCCGTGGAATTGTCATGGCCTTATTGCTGCTTTTCTTCGCTGCAGTAGTGATTTTTGCGCCCGGAACGCTCTATACGCTTCTGGGACTGATACTTGCGGGACTTACCGCATATCTCTGGATATTGCCTAGCCGCAAGGCGCAGAAAACTGTCGCCGAACTGATGCGTAAACTTGGAGCTTAGATTGACAGCGCTGCCGACCGGCCTGCCAACATGCCGGTAGAGAATGCCACATGAAGATTGTATCCGCCGGTATCTGCATCAATATCAAGCACTTCTCCGCAAAGATACAGCCCCGGACATTTCCTTGAAGCCAATGTCTTGGGTACGATTTCATCGCAGGAAACACCACCGGCAGTAATCACGCACCGCTCATACCCCACGAAACCCTCGATCTTGAATTCCCAATGCCTCACCGCATTGACCAATGCCTTCATTTTCAATGTCTCACGGCCTTTCTGGCCCACGATGATTTCCGGATGGCATTTCAGGAATCCCGGTATCAATTCCCATGGCAGCAGTTTCCCGAGCAGAATCTTGACTGTCTGGCGCACAGGCTTTCCGGCGCTTCTCTTGTCCGCCAGAATTTCACGCCACAAGTTCGCCACCCTAGTTCCGAACTCCTCCTCTCCCACGCCGGGCTTCAGGTCCACGACCAGCCTGACCTTGCCGCCGTTCACCAGCGTCTTCACCGCGTTCCTGCTCACCGCAAATCCCGCCGGCCCCTCGATTCCGCCATCGGTAAAGTCAATGTCGCCCTCCATTTCCTGAATCTCGGTGCCATTCGCTTCCAGATGCAAACCAATGTTTTTCAATGAATTGCCGCACAATGCCTTTCCGGTTTCCGACAACTCGATGCTTCTGTCGATATGACATTTCAGTTCTCCGTTGTAGCCTTCCGGAATCAATTTGTAGCCTTCCGGGACCAGTGCGGTCAATGACGGAAAACATTGTCTTATGCTGTGGCCGAGTTCCCGGGCGATTCTGTAGCCGTCGCCTGTGGAACCTGTTGTAGGGTAGGAGAGCCCTCCTGTGGCGATTACCAGTCTGGAGCCGCCAAATGCCTTTCCGTCAGCCGTTTCCACTATAAATGACTTGGCTCCATCTGTTTCTTCGACCCTCACCTCGCTTACCTCGGCGCCGGTTTCTATCCTTGCGCCTGAATGCAATGCCGCATGCACCAATGCATCTACGATGTCCATTGAGCGGTGTGAGACAGGAAACGCCCTGTCCCCGCGTTCCACTACGGATTCCACTCCGAAATCATTGAAAAAATCTATCAGGTTTTCGGGTGTCAGATTGTAGAACGAAGGTCGTAATGCGTTGGAATTAGCTCTGATATGCTGTGAGAAATCGCTCCAGCCTTTCAGGTTGGTGAAGTTGCAGCGTCCCTTGCCGGTAATCATGATTTTCCGGCCTGGACGTGGCATTTTTTCCAGCACCAGCACGGAAACGTCTTTTCCTGACGTCTTCGCGCCGTACGCTGCCATTAGTCCGGCCGCACCACCACCTATAATGATAATGTCATAATGCTGCATCGCAAGGGAGTAACTATTTGATATTGAATTCGACGGTATTGTTCTCGCAGAACGTTCCGGAAATCGTGGCGAGTCCTTCGGCGCTTTCCCACAATGCCTTTCTCGGGGCCAGTTCTATGCACACGAGGTCGCCTGTCCTTACATAGATACGGGTAGTCGCTTCGGCTATGGTGTCTTCCAGCCTTTCCAGCCCTTCGGCATTGACCCTGAATATTTCCTCTCCGTTTTTGGAGAGTACGAATTCGTTCTCATTGTTCCCGAACACGCATTTCTGGTAGAGCGGTGCCGGCAGGAACGACGTGTGGTCGATGCAGGAGGCGCATGCGAAGTCTTCAGGCCCGTTTCCTATCAAGTTTTCCGGATAAAGCAGTACGCCATAATTTGCTGAATCATAATATCTTGACACAAACCTGAGCCCTACGCTCTTTCCCGGTTTGGATATCCTCGCGAACAGCACCGGAGTATAGGTCAATGTCCGGATGAAATCCTGGGGGTAGAAATCCTCATTGTCCTTCTCCCAAGTGGTGTCGGGGCGGACAATGATGTTGCCGGCGTATGTCTTTACTATTATGTTCATCTTTTGCGGATATTGGAACTACTTGCCTTGCTCAAATTTTTCTTTAAGCATTATCTTGGCATCGAACACTTCTTTTTCATCAAGCGGTTTCTTCTTCTCGCTCTCGAACTGCTCTTTCAGTCTGGCGAACTGGCGCTTGGTGTCCATGGTGAACTCGCCGTTCATGATCCATGCGAAATATGCCGGTTCGGTCTCATAAACCTCTCTGGCCGTCCTGCCTTTATGCTTTCCGAAACTGATGGTAGGTTCGTTGTTTTTTCCGAGGATCAGTCTTCCAGCATAATCCACGGTGCGCGGACGTCCGCCTACTCCGGAAAGGAACTCCACGCTGTTCTTCAATGCGCAGTCGTGGAACTTGTCCGGCTGCTGATACATTTCCAGCTCGCCTTTCAGTACCTCGTATGTCGCCAATGTGTCTGCTTCCGCAGAATGGGCGTTCTCGAAATCCTCGCCGCCGCAATAAAATCTGTACGCGGCCTTCAGGTTTCGAGGCTCCATATAATGATAAATGGTCTGCACATCGATCATCTGCTTCGCATGAAGGTCAATGTCGATTGCAGCCAATGTCTTCTGCGCTTTCTCTTTCTTGTCTGCTGATGTTTTGGCGCTTTTGATGCGCGATTCGCAATATGTCCTGACCCGCTCGATTTCCTCCGCCAGCATGGGCAGGTCGAACTTGGTGGAATTATATCCTGCCAAGTCACTGTCTTTCAGCCACTCCACCACTTCCGGAGCGATCTCTATGAATTTAGGCTCATTTGCCACATCTTCGTCCTTGATGCCGTTCACCTGGCTGGCACCCGGGTCGATGCTCTTCTGCTTTCCGGCAGAGTAATCCCACGGGCATACCCTCCATGTCTTCACCTCATGATGATTGTCCGGGAATACTTTCACGAAGCTGAGTTCCACGATGAAATCGGACACAATACTTAATCCCGTGCTTTCAATGTCGAAGAACAGGAGAGGTCTTTCAAGATTAAGTTCCATAATTATTTGACCATTATAGGCATTACGATACCGAATACTCTCTCGCTCTTCACCTCTTCTTCAGACGGCTGGAGCAATGCCGACCTTCTCTTGTCTGCGAATTTCATCACGATTTCCTCGCAGGAAAGGTTGGAAAGCATTTCGATGATATGAGTTGATTTGAATCCGATTGACAACTCGCATCCGTCATATTGGCATGAAATTTTTTCATGTGCGGCAATCTCGAAACCGAGGTCTTGTGCGGAGATTTCCAACGAGCCAGGTGCCAGGTCGAACTTGATGTGGTTCGAGCCCTTAGGGGAACATACAGCGATACGCCTTACGGTATTGAGGAGCTGCAAGCGGTTGATTCTCAGGATGTTTGAGTTGTTCTGCGGGATGATTGTCCTATATTTCGGATAATTGCCGACTACGAGGCAGCAGATGATGGTCGTGTTGTCGAACTTGAATATCGCCGTCTTGGCGTCGAAAGTGATGGTGACCACATCAGAATCCTTTCCGATGATGGACTTGATGATGGCTGCATGTCTCTTGTTCAGGATGAATGAGCATGGCTCGGCAGCCTTCACGTCATCAGCAGTATAGCATGTAAGTTTCTGCAAGTCAGAAGCTACGAGCGTGGTGGCATCCGGTGCAATGTCGAAGTAGATACTGTTCATTACCGGTCTGCTGTCCTCATCTGAAGATGCGTAAATCGTCTTGCCGATACCGTCCATGAGGCTCAATGCAGGGAATTCGATGGTCGCTGCATCTTCACCGGTCGTCTGGCTCTCAGGATAATCGTCCGGGTTGAAATATGGCAATGTGGAAGCACCGCTGGCCCATGCGCATTCGAATTGGTTCTCGCTTATTGTCCTGATGGTCACCGGCTGGTCCGGGAGCTCCTTCAGCAGGTCGTTCAGCTGTCTTGCAGGAACGGCGATTCTTCCTTCCTCTTCAGGTGTTTCGACCTCAATGGTGGTCTTCATGGTGATTTCCTTGTCAGAGGCTGTGACCTCAAGCCGGTTTCCGTTCAACACGAACAGATAATCTTCCAGGATGGCCTCCGTCGTTTTCGCAGGAATGGCCTTGGATATGGTCATGAGACCTTTAAGCAGTTCTGAACTGGATATGACAAGTTTCATATATCTTATAATTTTTTATTTCGCATTTTCGCACTTATTACAAAGGTATATAAAATTTCGGAATTATGGCATATATTTTGATTTTTCACCTCCCGGCTAAATTTGAATCTTTAAATTGACGTGATATGAAAAAAACAGTTTTAACAGTGTTGGTATCGGCTGCAGTAGCCGGTCTGACAGCGTTTGGCGTAGTGAAGGCATGTACTCCTAAAGTCATTTCCAATGACGGGGTGGTGCTTTCGGGTAATGGTGCTGCATACAGGACTGTCAATCTGTCACAGACCGAATATCCGGACTTCACTTATGCGGCAGAATCTGCTGTAGACGCCGTCGTATATGTGAAAGTTACGATAAAGCAGCAGCAGTCTGCGATTGCAGATCCTTTCTTCAAGTTTTTCTTCGGAGACCAGATGGGGCCGCAGTCCAGGGAACAGCAGGGAAGCGGTTCAGGTGTAATCATCCGTTCCGACGGATATATCGTCACCAACAATCATGTTGTCGACGGGGCTACCAAGGTGGAAGTGACATTGAACAACAACAAGACTTATCCTGCGAAAGTCATTGGCACGGACCCGGCAACTGACGTCGCGATCCTCAAGATCGAGGCTACCGGCCTTCCTGTGGTGCCGTTCGGCGACTCCGACAAGTTGAGACTTGGCCAGTGGGTCATTGCCATCGGCAGCCCTTACGACTTGCGCTCGACAATTACGGCTGGCATCATCAGCGCGAAAGGCCGTCAGATGCCTCATGCTCAAGGCGAATTCAAGATTGAATCATTTATCCAGACGGATGCGGCCGTCAACCCTGGAAACAGTGGCGGCGCGCTCGTGAACCAGAAGGGCGAACTGGTGGGTGTCAATACTGCAATTATCTCACAGACAGGTTCTTTCACCGGTTATTCATTTGCCGTTCCTTCCAATATCGTGAAGAGGATTGCCGAGGATCTCATTGACTTCGGAAGTGTGAAAAGGGCATTGCTCGGTATCACAATGAGACAAATTGATGACGAAAAGGCTAAAGAATTGAAACTTTTTTCTCCAAAAGGTGTATATATAGAGGAGGTTATGAAAGGAGGGGCTGCCGACAAGGCCGGAATCCACAAGGGTGACGTGCTCATTGCCATAGATTCCACAGAGACCGGAACTCCTTCTTCTGTGCAGGAAAAAGTCAACTCGTATCACCCTGGCGACAAAGCTGATATAACAGTTATCCGTAATGGTGAGAGGAAGACTTTGGAAGTTACATTCCAGGGAACATCTATGGAGACAGGTGCCAAGGACATCGACGGCTCAGTGGCTTTCTATGGAGCGAAACTTATGGAAGCATCGAAGGAAACTTGCAGTCAGCTTGGACTGAAAGGTGGTGTCGAGATAGTTTCCGTAGGTCCGGGAAAGGTCCAGGAAGCGGGAGCCGAAGAGGGTTTTGTCATCTTGTTCGTGAACGACCAGCCTGTGAGCAAGCCTGAAGACGTGGTAAATATTGCCAAGAAAGCGAAGAGAGGCATTTACGTGGAGGGTATCACCAAGTATGGTAAAGCCGCTTACTTTGCTTTCGGCAAAGACTAGACAATTAATATGAGACAACTGAAAATTACAAAGTCGATCACCAATCGTGAGAGTGCCTCGCTGGACAAGTATCTGCAGGAGATCGGCCGTGAGGAATTGGTTTCACCGGAAGAAGAGGTGGAACTTGCGCAGAGGATCAGAAAAGGTGATCAACGGGCATTGGAAAAACTAACCAGAGCGAATTTGAGATTCGTGGTTTCTGTTGCGAAACAGTATCAGAATCAGGGACTTAGTCTCCCGGATCTTATCAATGAAGGAAACCTTGGCCTAATCAAGGCTGCGGAGAAATTCGATGAGACCAGAGGATTCAAGTTCATCTCTTACGCTGTGTGGTGGATCCGCCAGTCGATTCTGCAGGCTCTTGCAGAGCAGTCGAGAATCGTAAGGCTTCCGCTGAACCAGGTCGGTTCGCTCAACAAGATCAACAAGGCATTGTCCAAGTTCGAGCAGGAGAATGAGCGTCAGCCTTCAAGCGAGGAACTTTCAGAAATGATTGACGTCCCTAAGGACAAGATTTCCGACACGCTGAGGGTTTCCGGAAGACATGTGTCCGTGGATGCTCCTTTCGTCGAGGGCGAGGACAACAGTTTGCTCGACGTGTTGCCTAACGATGACTCTCCAAGTGCAGACAGGGGACTGGTGAACGAGTCATTGAACACCGAAATCGAGAGGGCATTGTCCACATTGTCAAGCCGCGAGCGCGAAATCATCAAGTCTTTCTTCGGCATCGGATGTCAGGAAATGACGCTTGAGGAAATCGGAGAACGCTTCGGCCTTACGAGGGAGCGCGTCCGCCAGATCAAGGAAAAGGCAATCAGAAGGCTCAAGAGCCCGAGCCGCAGCAAACTGCTGAAAGGCTATCTCGGATAATCGCCAATGCTGTAATTAGTTACGATGACACCAGAATTATTTATACAGAACAAGGCCGCAGAGGCCATAAAGAATTTATACGGAGCTGACGTAGATGCTGCATCGCTTCAGGTCCAGGTTACCAAGAAAGAGTTCGAGGGCGACTATACACTGGTCGTCTTCCCTCTTTTGCGCATTACCCACGCGTCTCCGGAAAATACCGGCAATGCCATCGGCGAATGGTTGAAGGCCAATGTCTCCGAAATCGCCGGCTACAACAGCGTGAAAGGATACCTGAACATCCTTTTCTCGCCATTGTACTGGAACGAGCTGTTTACGGAAATCGCTTCCGACAAGGAATTCGGCAACCTTCCGTCTACCGGAAAGAACATCATGGTGGAGTTCTCTTCGCCTAATACGAACAAGCCGCTCCATCTCGGACACATCAGGAACAATCTTCTCGGAGACTCAGTGTCCAGACTGCTGAAGGCTTGTGGAAACAATGTTATGAAAGTCACTCTCGTCAATGACCGCGGAGTCCATATCTGCAAGTCAATGCTTGCCTGGCTCAAAGTCGGAAACGGCGAGACTCCCCAGTCTTCCGGCAAGAAGGGAGACCATCTTGTGGGAGATTGCTATGTGGCATTCAACAACATCTACAAGCAGGAGGTTGACGAACTTGTGGCCGGAGGGATGAGCAAGGAAGAAGCCGAGAAAGAGGCTCCTTGCCTGAAGGAAGCGCATGACATGCTCGTGAAGTGGGAGCAGGGCGACAAGGAAGTCCGCGACCTCTGGAAGAAGATGAACGGCTGGGTAATGGACGGTTTCGACGAGACCTACAAGGCATTGGGCATCTCCTTCGACAAGACATATTTCGAATCTGACACGTATCTCCTCGGTAAGGAATTGGTACAGAAGGGATTGGATATGGGCGTGTTCGTTACTGATCCGGACGGTTCAGTATGGTGCGACCTTACTGCCGACGGTCTGGACAGGAAACTCCTGCTCAGGAGCGACGGTACTTCCGTCTACATGACACAGGACCTCGGTACTGCTGAAAGGAGATTCTCCGAATATAATCTGGACGAGCACGTATACGTTGTGGGAAATGAGCAGAACTATCATTTTCAGGTGTTGAAGCTCATTCTCAAGAAGCTCGGCTTCAAGTGGGCTGACGATATATTCCATCTTTCATACGGCATGGTGGAACTTCCTGAGGGCAAGATGAAATCCAGGGAAGGAACCGTCGTGGATGCGGACGACCTCATCGAAAAGATGTATGAGGAGGCCAAAGAGACTTCCGTCGAGTCCGGAAAGCTCGCCGACATGCCGGAGGATGAGAAAGAGAAACTCTTCCACTCCATCGGTCTCGGTGCATTGAAATACTTCATCATGAAGGTGGACCCCAAGAAGACAATGCTTTTCAATCCTAAGGAATCCATTGACTTCAACGGCAACACCGGTCCGTTCATCCAGTACACTCATGCGAGAATCAAATCCATTCTCAGGAAAGCTGATGACCTGGGACTTGCACATGATGTTACCGTGCTGAAAGACAGTATTTTGCCTTCTACCAAGGAAGTCCGTCTCATCAAGTTGCTGAACCTCTATCCTTCGAAGATAGCAGAGGCCGGAGCGGCATATTCGCCGGCAATCATTGCCAATTATGCTTATGACCTGGCCAAGGAATTCAACCAGTATTATCATGAGACGAGAATCCTTCAGGAGGAAGACAAGGATGTCCTGAGATTCAGGCTTGTTCTTATCCAGACACTTGCGGATGTCCTCACCAAGGCGATGGGCATCCTCGGCATAAATCTTCCGGAAAGGATGTAATTCTTATGGCAGCAAATGGGGAAGCATATATGTTCCCGACCTCGAAAAAAGAGGTTGAGGCATTAGGCTGGGACTACATTGACGTCATACTTTTTACAGGAGATGCTTTTGTGGACCATCCCTCTTTCGGGACTGCCTGTATAGCGCGTTGGCTTCAGAAATGGGGCTGGCGCGTTGCCGTTGTGCCGCAGCCCAACTGGAGGGATGACCTCAGGGATTTCAAGAAGCTTGGCGCTCCGAGGCTTTATTTCGGGGTTAATGCCGGTGCGATGGATTCCATGGTGAACCATTACACGGCATCCAAACGGCTCCGCCACGATGATGCATATACTCCGGAAGCCAAATTCGGGCAACGGCCTGACAGGGCGGTAACTGTGTATGCAAAGATATTGAAGGAATTGTATCCTGACGTTCCGGTCATCATCGGCGGCGTGGAGGCTTCTCTCCGCAGGCTTACCCATTACGACTATTGGGATGACTGCCTGATGCCTTCCGTGCTCGTTTCCAGCGGCGCGGACTATCTCTGTTACGGCATGGGCGAAAAGCCGATGCTGGAGTTTACCCGTGGCATCGAGGCGGGCAGGAGCATGCATGACATGCAGAAGATTCCGCAGCTGGCATTCTTCAGGACCGGAAAGCCAAAGATGAGAGAGGGTGTGTTCCAGCTCCATTCTTTCGAGGAATGCAAGAGGGACAAGCGCGCATTCGCGGAGAATTTCCACTATATCGAAATGTATGCGAACATGATGCACCCGGATACGCTGGTGGAATGTTGCGGGAACGGCTATGTCCAGGTGAATCCGCCGTATCCTCCTTCATCACAGGAAGATATGGATTCGTTCTGGGACCTTCCTTTTACGAAGAGGCCGCACCCTCGATATAACGGCAAACGCATTCCGGCGTATGACATGATCAAATATTCGATCAATACGCACAGGGGATGCTTCGGAGGCTGCAATTTCTGTACGATCGCCGCCCATCAGGGCAAGTTCATCCAATCCCGCTCCGAGGCTTCCATCGTCAAGGAGGTCAAGGGTCTGCTGGATGTGCCGGGTTTTGCCGGCAATATCTCCGATCTGGGTGCGCCTACTGCGAACATGTACGGCATGAGGGGCAAGAACCAGGAATTGTGCAATGTCTGCCGACGCAAGTCGTGTCTGTTCCCTGCTCCGTGTCCGAACATGGACCGCAGTCATGAACGTGTCTTGAAGATGTATCATAAGGTGATGTCCGTCAAGGGAATACGTCATGCCTATATCGGCAGCGGCATCCGATATGACCTCTTCCTGAATGAAAACGGATTCGTGGACAAGACCTCATATCCATATCTGAAGGAACTGATTCTCGACCACACTTCTGGCCGTCTGAAAGTCGCTCCGGAGCATACCGAGGACAATGTCCTTTATTATATGGGCAAGCCGTCGTTCCGCCTGTTCTGCCGGTTGAGGAAAGAGTTCGACAAGATAACACGTGATGCCGGGCTTCATACCGGTATCGTGCCTTACTTCATTTCCTCCCATCCGGGCTGCCGTATGAGCGATATGGAAAAGCTTGCGGCGAATCCGGCACTGAAGGGCATCTACATGGATCAGGTGCAGGATTTCACCCCTACGCCGATGACTACTTCTTCCGTCATGTTTTATTCCGGATTGGACCCCCGGACCATGAAACCGGTGTTCACGGAGCACGATCCTGAAAAGAAAAAGATGCAAAAATCATTTTTCTTCAAAAAAAAGTGATGAAACATGTATCTAATTAGAAAAAATGTCCTATAATTGCACCGCGAATTAAAACAAGTAAACAATAATGGCGACAAATCAGAAAAAGAGGGCAGTTGTCAGTTACGAAAATATGTCTGAGGAACTGGCGGCGGCATTTGCGGAGAAGTACCCTAAGGGGTTCAGTGATTATCTTCCTGACTTGATAAAATATGACAAGCCTGATGGAACATGCTTCTATGCTGTTTCCATTGAGATTCCTGATGCCATATATCTGGTGAAGATAAAAGTCAAGACCGATGATGCAGATGACATCGAAAGATGGCTCAACGAGGGCGATGAAGGAGCTGATGACGGAGGAAACACCTCATCAGAAGATGGAGGCGAGACCCTTCCGGATGACAATATTGCCCAATATTCATCTGGAGATGACGATTCAGCGGATGCATAGTCCTTTCCGAAAAAACCTGACAAACTATGAAAGGCTGGCCAAAATTGATTTGGACCGGCCTTTTTTCATCCATTTTTTTGTAAGTTTGCAAGATAAGTAACTACGGAAATGTTTACGGGATTGAGCCTGATTATGAGAAACAAATTGAGGAGCCTGTCTGAAAAGAACAAGCTTCTGATTTTGTCATTGGTCGTGGGTATCAGCAGCGGATTGGCCGCCGTCCTTCTGGAAACATTGGTAAAGGCCATCCATCATGGTCTGACATCCTGGTTCGACGGCGCGTGGGACAATTATCTATATCTGGTTTATCCTGGTATCGGTATGCTCTTGTCCCTCCTCATCCTGAAATTCATAGTCAAGGACAATATCGGCCACGGCGTTACCAAGGTGCTCGTGGCGATTTCGAAGAATGAATCCCGTATCAAGCCGCACAACATGTGGTCATCCATATTGACCAGTTCATTGACCATCGGATTCGGCGGTTCCGTGGGTGCGGAGGCTCCTATCGTCTACACCGGAGCTGCCATCGGCTCGAATTTCGCGCGGTATATGGGAATGTCCTACAGGAACATAACCATTCTGCTGGGGTGTGGTGCCGCCGGTGCCGTGGCCGGAATCTTCAAAGCCCCGCTAGCCGGCGTCCTGTTTACCCTGGAGATTCTCCTTTTCAATATATCCATGACATCAATGATGCCGTTGCTGTTGTCCACGGTGTCCGCGACGATGGTGTCATATATATTCCTGGGAGACAGCCTTCCGTTCGAGTGCACCCTGATGCCGTTCGACATAAAGAATGTGCCGTTCTACGTTTTGCTTGGTTTCTTCTGCGGGGCCTGTTCGCTTTATTTCCTCAGGACAACGCTGAAACTTGAGGACAGGCTGGGCAAGATGAAGAATCCATATACGAAATGGGCTTTCTGTGCTGCCGGACTGGGTCTTCTGATATTCCTTTTCCCACCGTTGTACGGCGAAGGTTACGATGCATTGTCACCGCTTCTGAACGGCCAGGAAATCTCCTATGACGGCGAATCAATGTTGGCCTTCATGCTGCACAAGCCGTGGATGGTCCCGGTTTTCTTCGCATTGATCCTGATACTCAAGGTCTTTTCAATGACTTTCACCAATGCCGGTGGAGGCGTGGGAGGTACTTTCGGTCCGACATTGTTCGTGGGCGCCATTGCCGGTTTCCTGTTGGCCCGCGTCACTAACCTGCTTCTGGCCGGGTCGGAATTTACGGTTCCTGAACAGAATTTCGTGCTGGTCGGCATGGCCGGGCTGATGGCTGGCGTCATGCAGGCACCGATGACCGCAATCTTCCTTATTGCCGAGATATCAGGCGGTTACGAGCTCTTCATCCCGCTTATCATCACGGCTACGATTTCATTCGGCACTATCCGTTTCTTCGAAAAATACTCGATATATACCAAGCGTATCGCCATGACCGGCGACCTGCTTACCCATGACAGTGACCAGGCTGTGCTGACCTTGCTGAAGGTGTCGGATGTCGTGGAAACCAATTTCAGTCCGGTAAGCATAGATGCCACGCTCGGGGAATTCGTGCAGGTGATTTCATCTTCAGCCAGAAATATTTTCCCTGTCGTGGATTCCAGGAATCATCTTCAGGGCTATGTGTCGCTGGAGGATGTGAGGAAGGATATGTTCCGCCAGGATTTGTATGACAAGATGCATGTCTACAACTACATGAAATCCTCTCCGGCATACGTTTATGACGGCGAGAAGATGGATAGCGTCATGAGCAAGTTCGAGAGTACGGACGCATGGAATCTTCCGGTAGTGAAGAAGGACCGGACCTATATCGGATTCGTTTCCAAGTCGAAGATTTTCTCGGCTTATCGCGATGAACTGAAAGAATTGTCACAAGACTAATAACTTGATAATGAAACAGATATACGTAAATTATATAGCCAATGCCCTTCAAGTGAAGGACTGGCAGGTAGAGAATTGCGCAGTGCTTTTCGAAGAGGGCTGCACCATTCCGTTCATCAGCCGTTACCGCAAGGAGCGCACCGGCGGACTGGACGACGAGCAAGTCGCCGAAATCAAGCATTGGACCGACACCTTCACCGAGATGGAGAAGCGCAAGGAGTCGATTCTCGCGACCATTGACTCGCAGGACAAGCTGACGCCGGAGCTGCGCGCCGCTATTGAGGCTTGTGTCAATGCCAATGAACTTGAGGACCTTTACCTGCCTTACCGGCCTAAGCGACGCACCCGTGCGACCATTGCGAAAGAGGCCGGGCTTGAGCCGCTTGCGGACAAGATGTATGAGGTCAATGTCCGTAATCTGGAAGCCGAGGCGGCGAAGTACGTCGGAGACAAGGTGGCTGACGTGGAGGCTGCTCTTGCCGGAGCGCGAGATATCATTGCCGAAAGGCTCAGCGAGTCAGCCAAGGTAAGGGAAACATTGAGAAGCATTTTCCGCACCAGGCGAATCATGTCCAAGGTGACGAAGGCGGGGAAGGAAAACATTGAATCTCAGAAGTTCAAGGGATATTTTGATTATGCGGAACCGCTGTCGAGAATAGCTGCGCACCGTCTTCTGGCGATTTTGCGTGGCGCGTCGGAGGGCTGGCTGAACGTGAAGATTGACGCGGATGCCGAGAAATGCGGCAACAAATTGTATTATGATTTCTGTCAGGAAAGGCGTTATCCGTCAGGACCTTTGGCGGAGCAGATCCGCATGGCGATAGATGATTCCTACAAGCGTCTTCTGGAGCCGTCCATCACCAACGAAATCATCAATGAATTCAAGCAGAAGGCTGACCAGGAGTCAGTGGCTGTTTTCGGTGAGAACCTGAAACAGCTCTTGTTGGCGGCACCGGTAGGGCAGAAAAGGACAATGGCAATCGACCCGGGATTCCGAAACGGGTGCAAGATTGTCTGCCTCGATGAACATGGAAATCTGGTGCATCATGAAATCGTCTATCCGCACCCTCCGCAGAACGAGAAAATAAAAGCGATTACGTCAGTATCGTCAATGTTGGAAAAGTATGGTATTCAGGCGATTGCGATAGGAAACGGTACGGCAAGCCGTGAGACGGAAGACTTTATCAAGCGTGTTCCGCTTCCTGATGGTTGCAAGGTGTTCGTCGTAAGCGAAGACGGGGCGTCCATATATTCCGCTTCGGATGTCGCCAGGGAAGAGTTCCCTGATGAGGATGTGACCGTGAGGGGAGCGGTTTCCATCGGACGCCGTCTCATGGACCCTCTTGCCGAGCTTGTGAAGATCGACCCTAAATCATTGGGAGTAGGGCAGTACCAATATGATGTGGATCAGGCGCTTCTGAAAGAAAAGCTGGACAATACCGTGGAAATCTGCGTCAATACGGTAGGTGTGAATCTGAATACGGCCAGCAGTTATCTTCTCAGTTATGTCTCCGGTATCGGGCCGGCATTGGCTGCCAACATTGTAAAGAAAAGAACAGAGGACGGTGGATTCCGTTCGAGGAAGGACCTTCTGGGCGTGTCTCGTCTCGGAGGAAAGGCTTTCGAGCAATGCGCCGGTTTCCTGCGTATTCCGGGTGCTGAAAATCCGCTTGACAATTCGGCTGTCCATCCGGAATGTTATCATATAGTGGACAAAATGGCGGCAGACCTCGGCGTTTCCGCCAGCGACCTCGTCGGCAATCAGGAAATGTGCAAGAAAATCAATCCTGAGAAATATGTGGAAGGGGATTTCGGTCTTCCGACCATCAATGACATCTTGAAGGAACTTGCCAAGCCGGGACGTGACCCTCGGGCTGCTGCGCAGGAATTCTCTTTCGCGGATGATATCCATTCGATAGAGGATCTTCAGGAAGGCATGGAGATTCCTGGTATCGTGACGAATATCACGGCTTTCGGAGCCTTCGTCGATGTCGGAGTGCATGAAAACGGATTGATTCACGTGTCCCAGATGGGGAGGCGTGACGGCAAGGTTACCCTCAAGCTCCACCAGCATGTGATGGTGAAGGTCATCGGCGTGGACCTGGACAGAAGCCGTATTTCGTTGAGACTTGTAAGGTAGTTTGCGCAGTTCTTCATAAAAAAATAAGAAAAATACCTATTTTCCTTACGAATTATTCTTGATTTAAGTAAAAAATGTTATTTTTGTAAAAAGACTTAAATCAGGATTTGTCAGATGAGTACCGGTAATGTAAAAGGTAAGGCACACCTCGCTGGTGTGTATGCGCTTTCGCTTTTGTCGATATTGCTTTGGGGGTTGTCCTATCTGTGGAGCGATTCTTTGCTCTCCAAAGGGATTCCTGTCGAGTATATTGTCTTCGTCCGCATTTTCATTGCCGGACTGGTACTGCTTGTCGTTAATCTCCTGACAGGTAATAACTTGAAGATGAAGAAGCAGGACTTGCCAAAGTTCCTTCTTCTGGCGCTTTTCGAACCTTTCATATATTTCGTGGCTGAAACTTATGGTATCCGTTTCACGGAATCGCCGACTATCAGTGCGCTCCTCATCGCAGCAAGTCCGATTTTCTCCGTTACGGTAGGCGTCGTAATATTCAAGGAAAAATTCACATTTTTCAATATGCTGGGCATCTTGATTTGCCTTGGCGGTATTGTCATGGTAACATTGTGCCACGAAAGGATGGGTGATGCCTTCCTGCTCGGCCTGTTGCTGCTCGTGGTGGCGGTACTTGCCGAAGTCGGTCATGCTTCTTTCACCAAGCTTCTTTCTGATACCTACAATCCGCTTGTGATTGTCATGTACCAGTTTATGATAGGCTCCATTTTCCTGTTTCCGCTTTTCCTCGGTTCAGGTCTGAAGAGTTTCGACGTGACGCTTTATATGTCATGGGAAGTATGGAAACCGATTCTGTGCCTGTCTGTATTGTGTTCAAGCATTGCTTTCGGTCTCTGGGCATACACTATCAAGTTCCTCGGTGTCGCCAAGTCCAGCATTTTCCTGTCCACGATTCCTGTTTTCACCGCATTGGCAGGCTGGGTTCTCGGTCAGGAACTGCTTACACCGCTGCAATGGACCGGTATCTTCATCTCATGCATCGGTGTAGTGATGTCGCAGTATGTGTTCAAGAAGAAGCAGAAACTATCTGAATAACAGTCTCTTGCCCCTTGCGATATTATCTGTGGGTTTGCCGTTCTGAACTGCAAGTGTGCCGTTCAGATACACGTCCGTAACCATGCCTTTCAGCTTCGCGCCCGCATAAGGTGTCCATCCGCACTTGTATGCCGCGCCGGCTGCGCCGCAATCGGATTCGCCCACGACAAATTCCTTGTCCGGGTCAATGATTATCAGGTCGGCGTATGCACCTTCTGCTATACGTCCTCTGTCCTGAATGCCCAGCATGTCTGCGATATTTTCCGATATGACAGATGCGATTCTCGTCAATGGAATTTCCTCTTCTGCCGCAACTGTCAGCAACACAGCTACTTCCTGCTGTATTGACGGGATTCCGGAAGGACATCTGAGATAAGGTCGTTCCTTTTCTTCGGCCAGATGAGGCGCATGGTCCGAACCTATCGTGTCGATGATCCCTTCTTTCAAAGCCTTTCTCAATGCTGCCCTGTCATCTGCCGTCTTGATGGACGGATTGCATTTCATCCTGCTTCCGAGCCTGTCGTAATCCTCGTCGCAGAACCATAGATAATTCGCTGATGTCTCGGCAGTTATATTCGGATTGTATTGTTTGGCGGCACGTATCATTTCGATTTCTTCGGCAGTGCTGATATGGAGGACATGAAGTTTGGTTCCATGTTTCATTGCCAGCTCCAGTGCCTTTATAGTGCTCTTGATACATGCCTGGCGACTTCTGATGTTCTCATGCTCCTTCATCGGGATTTCGTCGCCGAATTCCGCCACGGCTTTTTCCAGATTCGCCTTTATCGTCGCCTCATCTTCGCTGTGTATCAGGATTCTGGCATTTTCGATACTGAACAGCTTCTCCAGCGCCTCTCCATGGTCCACAAGCATGTTTCCCGTGGAAGAGCCCATGAAGACCTTTACCGCGGCAAATTCACGTGGGGCGGCATTGACCTTCAGCATTGATGCGATAGCGTCGGGATTTTCATTGTCGGCGCCGATATGGAAGCCCCAGTTCGCGTAGTTGCGACCGTCCGCAAGGGCGGCTTTTTCGTGTATGCGGTCAATGTCGGTGGCCGGCGGGTTGGTGTTCGGCATGTCAATGAACGACGTTATTCCGCCCAGCAGGGCAGCGCGCGACTCGGTCGACATGTCAGCCTTCGCGGTCATGCCGGGCTCGCGGAAATGCACGTGGGCGTCGATTCCGCCGGCCATGATGACTTTGCCGTCCAGGCAGACTGTTTCCAGTCCTGAGTTTTCGCTCTTCAGTTTTTCTGCCAATGCTTCCAGGCTTACGGCCTCCCCGTTGTGTTCCGTCAGTCCATTCCCGTCGGCATACCATATCCTGCCGATCCTTTCTCCTTCAATGAGAAGCGCCCCTTGCCGGATCTTTTCAGATGTTGCAATGAGCGCTCCACAAAGAAGAACTTGTCTTCTTTTTTCCATGTTTTACTGTACCGGTTTGAATTTCCTGCACCTGAGTTTCATGACTCCCCAGAAGGCTTCCCCGAAGATTCCTCCGCTCATCTTGGATGTTCCTGCTTTCCTGTTCACGAAGATGATGGGCACTTCCTTAATCTTGAACCCAAGTTTGTAAGCGGTGTATTTCATCTCGATCTGGAAGCCGTAGCCCTTCATGCGGATGTTGTCCAGGTTGATGGCTTTCAGGACTTTATTGCTGTAGCACTTGAATCCTGCCGTGCAGTCGTAGACTTTCATTCCGAGAACGGTCCTGACATATACCGATGCATAGTAGGACATGATGATACGTCCTATAGGCCAGTTGATTACGCTGATGCCGTCGCAGTATCTGGAGCCGATTGCGAGGTCCGCTCCGTCCTTGCATGCCTGGTATAGTCTCGGAAGGTCTTCCGGATTGTGGGAGAAATCGGCATCCATTTCGAAAGTGTAGTCATAACCGTTGGCAATGGACCATCTGAATCCCGTGATGTAAGCCGTTCCCAGTCCGAGTTTCCCTTTCCGCTCTATCATGAACAGCCTTGACGGAAACTCCTGCTGGAGTCCTTTTACGATGGCGGCTGTCCCGTCGGGGGAGCCGTCATCTATCACCAGGACATCATACCCTCCCTCAAGCGTGAATACCTTTCTTATGATGTTCTCTATGTTCTCCTTCTCGTTATAAGTCGGGATAATGACAATTTTTCTGTCTTCCATAATGTAATTGAATCTATTTGTTTGCTTCCTTCAGCATCTCGGCGACAGCCGCTTCCAACTGCTTGTCCTCGCCTTTGAGCATGGAAACCGGATCGTTGTAAACCAATATGTCAGGGTTAACCTGGTGGTTTTCATTGTAATATCCGTCCTTTATGCACCATGAACCTACCTGAGGGATTCCGAAGATGATGGATGAATTGATCTGGTTCTCCCACCATACGGCCGTCATTGTTCCTGCCACAGGAGTTCCTATCAATTTGCCGATTCCGAGAGCCTGGTAAGCGTATGGGAAACCGCAGGCGTCTGAATAGTTGTCCTCGCAGACGAGAACGCATGACGGTTTGGTCCATTTGCTGTAAGGGTCTGTGCCGATATATTGTCCTCTAGGCTTGTATTCCACGTAAGCCTTGCCTGAAAGGAATGTCACGAGGTCGTCATGAAGCCATCCGCCGCCGTTATGTCTGGTGTCCACCACCAATGCGCCGGCAGTGCGGTATTTTCCGAGAGCCTTGGAGTAGACTTCCCTGAAGCTAGGTGAATTCATGCCCTCCACGTGTACATAGCCGACCTTTCCTCCGGACAGTTCGGCAACCTTGGCTTCACGCTGTTTTACCCAACGCTTGTACATGAGTCCGTTGTCAGTGAAGGCAGGTTTTACGAACACTTCGACATCTTTTTTGCCGCCTTTCTTGATGGTTATGGATGTCTTCTTGCCTGCTTTTCCTGTGAGGAGGCTGTACCAGTCCTTTCCGGCTTTGATTTCATTTCCGTCAATGCTTGCGATGATGTCGCCTGCCTTGAGTTCCGGATAAGCGATGGACAGTACGCCGTCAGGGAGTACTTCCTTGATTTTCAGGCCGTCACCCTCATAATCCTCGTCGTAGAGGACTCCGAGAGTTCCCATATTCAGACCGCTTCTGTACTGGTAGCGTCCTCCTGTATGGGAAGCATTGAGCTCACCGAGAATTTCGGAAAGAAGCTCCTGGAAATCGAAGTTGTTGTTTATGTAAGGGAGGAACTTCGAGTAGTTCTCCTTGTAGTAATCCCAGTCAACTCCATGAAGGCCAGGATCGTAGAATTTCTCTTTCACCTGTTTCCACATGTGGTCGAAGATGTATTCTCTCTCAGCCTTAGGCTTGAACTCATAGTCTCCTGAATAGCTGATTGTAGACTCGCCGCCGGCAATTCCTATCTTGCTGATGCCGGATCCGGACGCGATGTAGATGTATTTTCCGTCAGATGATGGGATGATGGCACCCATGACGCCCTTCTTGAGCACCTTGATGCTTCCTTCCTTCATGTCCCTAACGCAGAGGTCGTAGCTGCTTTCGAGCCTGCTCTCGTAGAAGAGTTTCTTGCCGTCGTTGGTGAGATAGTGGTCGCCGAGACGTCCGGAAAATCTTGTGAGCCTGTAGATTCTGTCAGCCCTGTTCTCCAGGTCGAGCTTGAGTTTTTCGACTTTCTTCGTGGCTGCGCTGTCTTTCTTTTCTTCTTTCTTCTCCTCCTTTGCGGCCTTCTTCTCTTCTCCGTTCAGAAGTTTGGCCACCTCATCATCCTCCTTGTCCCTGAAGAACTCCGTCATGGTCTTTCCGTCGAAGAACATGATATAGATGTCATCTTCCGCGCCCCAGCTGCCGTGGCTTCTGTAACCATCTTTGTCGGACTGCCAGACCATGGCTTTCCCGCCGAGTGCCCATCTGAATGACACGTCATTGTATCCGCTTTCAGTAAGATTCGTAATCTCCTTGGTTTCAATGTCTACGAGGGCGATGTCCACATTGTTCCATCCGCCGTTCGCCTGGTATGTGGAAAGGAGATAATGGCTGTCCGGACTCCATTCGAAGGCTACGTCGCCGTCTGCATACGAGTAGTTCGCGCCCTTGATCAGGGAGATTGTCTTTCCGCCCTTTGTAGGCTTGATTACAAGCTCTGTCCTGTCTCTGAGGTAAGCGACATATTTGCCGTCAGGTGACACCTGCGGCTGGAAGCAGGTCTCTCCTTCATCGGAGAAAAGCTCTTCCTTGAAATCATTGGCATAAGTGAAATACTTGTCCTCTTTTTTCGTGAGTGATGTGCGCCAGATTCCCCAGTTGCCGTCTCTTTCAGCGGAGTAGTAGATGGTCCTGCCGTCAGATGAGAAGCTCAGATCCCTTTCCTGGGTAGCCGTATTGGTGATTCTCTTGGTCGTTTTGTAGTCTGCCGATGTGACGAACACGTCTCCGCGAAGTACGAGCGCAACCTCTTTCTGGCCAGGTGCGATTGCGATTGCCGAAGCGCCGCCTGCCAATGCGTATCTCTCCACGTCCCTCTCGTCCTGGTCGGAATATACCTTGATGTCCACTTTCGCGGGCTTCTGGCCGTCCTTCATCGTGTAAAGGTCGCCGTTGTAGGAGAATGCCAATGTGCCGTTGTCCGCTATTGAAAGGTATCTTACAGGATTCTTGGTCTCAAACGTCAGCTGGACGGACTTTTCAGGTGCGCTCAATGAACTTTTATATACGTTAAATGCTTTTCCGTCACGTTCGCTCAGGTAATAGAAGGTGTCGCCGTCTGCAGCGAATACCGGATTCCTGTCTTCACCGTCGAAGTCGCTCAGTTTCTTGAAAGAGCCTTCCGCATTGATGCTGAGCTTGTCGGAATTGCCTTTATATAGCCAGATGTCCCTGGTTACGGCAGATGTGTGATGCTTTCTGAACGGGTCCTCATAGCCTTTCCAGTCCTCGTAGAGGATGTCGCCGTTCTTGTTGATGCTCAATGCTGATATCGGCAGGGAAGTGACTCTCACCGGTCTTGCACCTGTGGTATCGGTGTAATACAACTGTGCTTCTCCGGGGAAACCGTCGAATGCCGCATCCTGCTGGATGTTGGCGGAGAACAGGATCTTTCCGTCCGGAAGGACTGCCATGAGGGTCTCATGCCCCGGATGGAATGTCAGTCTCTTGGGCGTTCCGCCTTCGCAGGACGTGATAAAGATGTCCTTGCTCTTTTCTCTGTATGAGGTAAATACGATTTTCTTGCTGTCAGCAGTCCAGAGCGGCTCGGAATCGTAAGCTTCATTGGTAGTAATCTGCAATGCTCTTCCGCCTGTTACCGGCACGACGAAGATGTCGCCTTTATAGCTGAATGCTATTTTGGTCCCGTCCGGAGAAATGCTGTTCTTTCTGACCCAACTCGGGTTTTCCTGGGCCAATGCTGATCCGGTTGCCAATGCGGCAGCCAGAAGTAGAGCGGTTAATTTCTTCATATCTTGATGCTTTGTTTTTTCATTTGTCCGTATGTCTTTCAAAAATACATAGTTTTTTCCGTTTTCCAACGTATTTCGTCGGGAATGTTATTGTTGTCTTACTCGTGATGCGTAATGTCCCGGCGTTTCGCCGAAATGATTCTTGAACACGGTGATGAAATATCCCGGCGTCTGGAATCCTGTCTGCTCGGCGATATCAGCTATGGAAAGGTCGGTCTCCTTCATCAATTCGCACGCTCGCTTCATCCTCATTGTCTTTATCAGTTCCACAGGCGCCTTGCCTGTAAGATTCTTCAGCTTCAGATGCAGGTTGCCTCTGGTCATACATGCGTGACTTGCCAATGCTTCCACTGTAAAATCCTGATTGCCAATGTTTTTCTCAATGCATGCCAGTACGGATGAAAGAAACGTCTCTTCATGTGACTTCAGGTTGTATGAAGAATCCACGAACATTTCCAGTTTCGTTTTCTGCACCTTTTCTTCGTAGGTTTTCGTGATTTGTGCGATTTCCTTGGCCTTTACCATCTCGGTGTGTTTCAGGAACCATCTTGTGAGTGATGCCAATGCTCCGAGGACCAATATTGCGAATATTATCCTTGTGGCTGTGCTGCGGTACCACGCAGGCTTGACCGTGTCAGTGTTGACGGGCATCTTGTCGGGGTGGAACACTTCGACGCCGTCGGTGCCCCCGAAATACATCTTGCCTGATGTGTCCTGGCAGATACTCAGAACTGAATTGTATGAAAGGCCGTTTTCGACAGTGTAATCCGTGAACTTTAGCTCAGGCAAATCTGGGTTTGCCGATAAGCCGGGCGCGAAAATCAATGAGCCTACAAGAAAGCAAATCAACGTTTCCATTTTCATTTTATGTTTATATGGCTTCACTTCGTTTAACTGCATTGATTTGACCTTTGTTTACAATACAATACGAATTTATAGTTTATTTTGTTAATTATAGTACAAAATTGTAATTGAATCGAAAATTTTATCAATCACCTTTGTAACGTTTTTCGGACGAAATGGAAAAAACTGAAAAGCACCGACATAAGAAAATTTTTACCGAAGTATTGACTAATACAACTCCAAAATTATGCTATTCAAACTATTGACTTTTTCAAAAGGGCACTTGGCTGAAAAAGTCTTGTTGGCATCATATCGCAGAGTTCACCATGGCTGATATCGTACACTGGGGAGCAACAAGATGGTGGCAGCTTGCAGGATTCAAGAATCTTGATATTCCGTTGCTTTTGGAAATTCTCGGTAAGGAGAATTTGTGGATAAGGATCGGTGCCGCCAGAAATGTTGCCGGCTCTACTACCGGTTATGATGATGCTCCTGTAGGAAAGGGTAAGGAAGTTGCCATAAGCTATCTTGCTATCCGTTACAATAAGTAGAATATTTTTCAAAGAGATTGTTTTATACAATTAATTGATTGATATATATAACATTATGATGCGTGAACCGCAGCCGTGGAAGTATATTCCGGCTGCGGTTTACGCTTTTTCAGGCTTGTCAATGCCTTTGTAATCCATTGTTTTTCAATGCCATTAAACGTCTTACCCCTCATTTCGGAGCTCTCAGGGCAACATTTCCGCCTCCGGAAAAAAATATTTTTTTCGGCCCTCAAGTCGTGCGTCCTCAATGACTTAAAATGATGCAATATGAGGTGGGAATGAAAAAAAAGATGAAAAAAAGTTTGAGAAAAGTTTGCAGGTTCAGAAAAAGTCCCTACCTTTGCAATCCCGTTACGAAACAAGGGCACCTCACTGAGGCGGACGAGTTGAGCTGACGGGGTCTGGAAAAGCGGTCCGGAAGGGCTCAAGTACAGGAAAGTTCATTGAAAAGACTGAAGAAAGTACAAGGAAGCAAGTACCAAAACACAAAGAACGAGAGCGTTAATTTCTTAAAGGAATTAGAAGTGCCGGATTGAACTTGAAGAATAAGAAATATACAAAGAAGAGTTTGATCCTGGCTCAGGATGAACGCTAGCGGCAGGCTTAACACATGCAAGTCGAGGGGCAGCGTGGGGCAGCAATGCTCTGACGGCGACCGGCGGAAGGGTGCGTAACACGTGAGCGACTTGCCCGTCACAGGGGGATAACCGGCGGAAACGGCGACTAATACCCCATATGATGTGATGCTGCATGGCATCGCATTGAAAGATTCATCGGTGGCGGATAGGCTCGCGGGACATTAGCTAGACGGCGGGGCAACGGCCCACCGTGGCGACGATGTCTAGGGGTTCTGAGAGGAAGACCCCCCACACTGGGACTGAGACACGGCCCAGACTCCTACGGGAGGCAGCAGTGAGGAATATTGGTCAATGGGCGGAAGCCTGAACCAGCCATGCCGCGTGAAGGACTAAGGCCCTACGGGTCGTAAACTTCTTTAGACGCAGAGCAATAAGGTCCACGCGTGGACCGATGAGAGTATGCGTAGAATAAGCATCGGCTAACTCCGTGCCAGCAGCCGCGGTAATACGGGGGATGCGAGCGTTATCCGGATTCATTGGGTTTAAAGGGTGCGTAGGCGGCCGAGTAAGTCAGCGGTGAAAGACCGGGGCTCAACCCTGGAAGTGCCGTTGATACTGTTTGGCTGGAATGATCCCGCCGCGGGAGGAATGAGTGGTGTAGCGGTGAAATGCATAGATATCACTCAGAACACCGATTGCGAAGGCATCTCGCGAGGGGTCAATTGACGCTGAGGCACGAAAGCGTGGGGATCGAACAGGATTAGATACCCTGGTAGTCCACGCAGTAAACGATGATGGCTAACTGTCGGGCCTGCGGGTTCGGCGGCCAAGCGAAAGCGATAAGCCATCCACCTGGGGAGTACGACCGCAAGGTTGAAACTCAAAGGAATTGACGGGGGCC
>OGOJ01000019.1_pt1 | contig 140289 bp, 109 predicted proteins | sample 1552601 | NCBI WGS metagenome assembly OGOJ01 (sample SAMEA2580184, study PRJEB22360) | human gut metagenome | biome: human gut; feature: human-associated habitat; material: faeces | place: Denmark | collected 2008/2010
CTCGGGGAAGGGACTTACCATCGCCCTCGCGGGCTCTATAAGCGGTGTTTCGCACTTGCGAAACTTTAATTTATATATCTTATCTAATGATCTTCTTAATTCTGTTCGCGTCGTTTATCAGCCCACGGATGCGGTTCTGGTCGTAATCGGCAATCGCATCGCGGAACTCACGCATCTTGTCAATGTAGGTATCAATGACCTGCAGGACATTGTCCCTGTTCTGGGACAGGATAGGCACCCACATGTCAGCATTGCTCTTCGCCAGACGCACCGTGGATGAGAACCCGCCTGATGCCAGATCGAAAATATGCTTCTCGTCCTTCTCCTTGTCCAGGACAGTCAATGCCAGGGCGAAGGATGTAACATGCGATATATGAGAGACATACGCCGTATGCACATCGTGGCTGTCCGCATTCATGTATATGGGCCGCATATTCAGGACTCCATACAAGTTCTCTATTGTCGCAACCGCCTTCGGATCCGATTCCTCGCTATTTGCAAAGATACATGCTCTTCCGTCAAAAAGACCAGGCATCGCCGCCCAAGGTCCGGAATATTCAGTTCCGGCCATCGGATGAGTCGCCACGTAACGTGCCCTCAGCGGATGATAATGTACGCTCCTGACAATCTGACCCTTGGTAGAGCAGGTGTCAATGACTATCTTGTCGCTGCCTCCGGTTTCCCTGAACATGTCAAGGATTTCAGGAAGCATCTTCACCGCCGCCCCTACAGGAACCGCAATGATTATTATATCTGCTTGTTTCACAGCATCTTCCAGCGGCACCACTTCATCCGCCAGACCTATTTTCTCTGCCGCGGCAGCATTGACCTTGTCATTTTCGACTCCGATCACATGGTCGGTGAAACCGCGTCTTTTCAGGTCTATCGCCATGGAGCCGCCGATAAGACCGAGTCCCACGACTGCCACCACAGGCTTTTTCAAGGTTTTTTCCATTTGTCCGTCAGTCGCCATATTACTGATATTTTTCATTATTTACAAATGTTTATCCGGTTCTCCGCTTCCGCAAGGACTTCGGTCTTCGCACAAAGCGATATCCTCACATAATCTCTTCCGTTCTCTCCGAAAATGAAGCCCGGAGTTATAAACACACCGGCATCGTAAAGCAGTCTGTCAGAGAGTCTTTCGCCCAGACTTGCAGAACCGTCGCCCGTAAGGAAAGCATTGTCCCCACGCACATGTCCCCACAGGAAAAGTCCGCTGGAATCATGGTCGTAATCCACGCCCAACAGGTCAAAAATCCGTCCGGCCGCCACTTTACGTTCAGCATATCCGGCATTTAGTTCACTGAACCATTCAGGGCCCTGGGCAAGTGCCTGGACTGCAGCCAGCTGCATCGGCTTGAACATTCCGGAATCCATCTGGCTCTTCACTTTCAGCACCTCCGAAACCAGTTCCCTGTTTCCGGCAAGCATACCGATGCGCCATCCCGACATGTTATGGGCCTTGGAAAGTGAATTCAGTTCCATGCAGCAATCTTTCGCCCCTTCGGACGCCAATATGGACAACGGCGAATCATTGAGAATAAAACTATATGGATTGTCATTGACAATCAATATGTTATGCCGCTTCCCGAAGTCCACTATCCGATTGTAGAGTTCCGGTGTCGCCTTCGCGCCGGTCGGCATGTTCGGATAATTGGTCCACATTATCTTGACGCCGGAGAGGTCCATTGACTCCAGAGCATCGAAATCCGGCAGCCAGCCGTTTTCAGCCTTCAAATCATACTTGACAATGTCAGCGCCCGCGAGCATTGACGCCGAAGTGTAAGTCGGATAGCCCGGGTCGGGCACCAGAACCTTGTCGCCGGGGTCGACGAAAGCAAGGCTGATCAGGAGGATGCCCTCCTTGGATCCGAACAGCGGCTGAATTTCACAATCAGGGTCCAGCACCACTCTATAATACCGCAAATACCAGTCAGCGAATGCTTTACGCAATGCAGGAATGCCAACATAGCTCTGATAAGCATGGTTTCCGGGTTCAGCCGCAGTGCGGCATAATTCATCAATGGCAGCGGCAGGCGGCATCCCGTCCGGGGCTCCGATTCCAAGATTGATCACAGCTGGATGACCGGTTCTTTCGCGTTCCTGGTTCATCCTCCCTATCTCCTTCAATTTCCTGGAGAAATAGTACTCGCGGACAGTTTGCGTCCGCATTGCAGGTTTTATAATCATTGTCCGTTTTATATTTTGACAAGTTTCCGACGTGCTGATTCCAAATGCAAAAAAAGGCTGCCCGAACACATCCGGGCAGCCTGAATATCATTTACCTATATTCGATTCAAACTCTATGACACGCCTCCCGGACTTTCATCATTTCTGATAAAAGTAAGAATAGGAGTAATAATATCGTGTCTGTCCAATCATAACAGGAGCAAATGTAGTTATTCTGAAACAAAAAAACTATACCGTCATGATATCTTTTTCTTTGGCAGCGATGAGAGCGTCGATTTCCTTGACATTCTTGTCAGTAACTTTCTGCACCTCGTCCTCGCCTTCCTTCTGTGCATCCTCAGGAAGACCGTCATTCTTCTGGGCCTTCTTCAGGAGATCCACAGCGTCACGACGCGCATTGCGGACAACAACCTTGGAATTCTCACCGGCAGTCCGGGCTTTCTTGATGAGTTCCTTTCTGCGCTCCTCGGTAAGCGGCGGAATGTTGCAACGGATCTGCTCGCCGTTGTTCTGCGGAGTAAGTCCGATGTTGGCATCCATGATGGCCTTCTCGATTTTCTGGATCATGCTCTTCTCCCAAGGCTGGATAAGGATAGTCTTGGCATCAGGAGCAGTTACGGAAGCGACCTGTGGAACCGGAGTAGCAGAACCATAATAGTCCACTACGACATTATTGAGGATAGATGGGTTCGCCTTGCCCACGCGATATGTCTTGAGATCTTCTTCGAGGAAGTTCACAGCCTCTTTCATTTTCTTGTCAGCAGCAGTGACAATCTCATTTACTTTTGGTAGCATAGTATTGATTATTAAGATTATACGTGTACGAGTGTACCTACTTTCTCCCCATTCAGGAGACGGGTAAGGTTACCTTTGCAATTCATGTCGAAGACAATAATAGGCATATTGCCTTCGCTGCAGAGTGCGAATGCGGTCTGGTCCATGACCTTCAGATGTCCGCTGATGGCCTGGTCGAATGTGAGTTCATCATATTTCACGGCCTTCGGATCCTTCTCAGGGTCAGCAGTATAGACGCCATCCACGCGGGTTCCCTTCAGCAGCGCATCCGCTCCGATTTCAAGCGCACGCAGGGCAGCTCCCGAATCAGTCGTGAAGAAAGGATTTCCGGTGCCTCCGGCAATGAGGGCGACTCCTCCTTCTTCCATCACCTTCACGGCATCATCCCTCATATAATATTTGGCAACCGGTTCCATCGGAGTAGCCGTAAACACCTGCGCATTCACGCCCTGCTCCTTGATGAACATTGACAATGCGAGAGAATTGATGACGGTCGCAAGCATGCCCATCTTATCCCCGTCCACACGGTCAAACCCTTTTCCTACGCCCTGGAGTCCGCGGAAAATATTTCCGCCTCCGTTCACGATGGCAATCTGCAGACCGGCCTTCGCCGCTGCCGCAATCTCCTCCGCATAAGCCTGAAGGCTCGCAGTATCAAGGCCTTTACCCTCGTGACCGCCAAGACTTTCACCGCTTAATTTCAACAAAACTCTCGTGTACATAATTATCAATGATTTATTCAAAAGGAATCTTCAGGAAACAAATTTATCGAAATATTATGAAACTTGCAAGAAACGCCCTATCTTTGCCTACGCAATCAGGAGATGGAGGCTCAGCTGACCAGTCAGAGTGCCGGAAATCTCGAAGTAAAAAAATTTAAACAGCTTCTTAACTAATGGCGAACGCATTCCACTACTCCATCGGGAGAAAGTTCATCCAGGCTGTCAGCGGAGCATTCCTTGTAGTGTTCCTCCTGCTGCATGGTACTATCAATTTCTTTTCAGTGATCGATTCATTCACAGGTGGCTGGGACGCTTATGACGGTCTCTTCCAGCTTGGATGCGATTTCATGGCACTGCCAATCGTTACCATTATGGTGCCTGTTCTTGCACTCGGCATCATCGTGCACATCATCTACGGATGCTACCTCACATGGTACAACGTAAAGGCACGTGGCGGCTATAAGCGTTACGAGGTAGCGAGCAAGGCCAAGGCTGATTCATGGTCAGCAAAGAACATGTTCGTACTCGGAATCATCATTCTCGGTATCCTGTTCTTCCACCTCACACACTTCTGGGCCAAGATGCAGCTCCTCGAATTCTGCGGAAGCGAGGCTGAGAACCCTTACATGCTTCTCGAGCAGACCTTCGGAAGCATCTGGGTACTGATCATCTACATCGCATGGTTCTGCGCAGTATGGTTCCACCTCTGCCATGGCTTCTGGAGCATGTTCCAGACCGTGGGTTGGGACAACCAGGTTTGGATGAAGAGACTCAAGGTATTCGGCATCATCGTGGCTACAATCATCTGGGTGATGTTCACCACAGTAGCAGTCAACGCATTCCTCCACGCCAACGGTATTCTGGCAGCGTAATCCGGGGAAATAAGATATTGCAGGCGGTCAGCGTAAGTTGTCCGCCTGTATTTTTTTGCCGGAAATTTGCTATCTTTACACGGAATGCGGTGACGGCATGACCGTTACGGTCTTCCGATAAAACCGCATTGACACTAAAAATGAGAAATGATTCATTGATAACCTTCATTGCAGGAGCTGCAATAGGAGCAACGCTCGGTATTCTTTTCGCGCCGGAAAAGGGCGAAGTCACACGCCGCAAAATAAAGGAAGCCGCACAGGACGGATATGACATGGCCAAAGAAAAGGCCTCTGAAGCATATGCTTACGCAAAAAACAAGGCGGCAAAGATGAAGCAGGACCTTGATGACCTCAAGGAGATAATCCGTGAAGAGGGCAGCGAAATGAAGGAAGAGGCAAGAGCCAAGCTGCTGGACCAGCTGGACAGGCTAGAAAGGGCGCTTGCCAAGGAAGAAGATATCGATGACCAGTTCGAGGAGGCCTGATGGACAGCCGATTCACAAGACCCGCAGAAGATTTCGCGAAAAGTGCCGCGGAATACATTGACCTGAAAGTGGACGAAGTCAAGCTGAGGACTGCGAAAGGACTCTCGATAACATTGAACCAGATACTTCTGGCGACGCTTTTCCTCAGCCTCGGAAGCATTGTGCTGATGGCTGCGGCTTTCGGCGGCGTCCTGTTGCTGGGCGACCTTGTCGGGAGCTATGCAGCGGGGGCGTTCATTGTCGCAGGCGTGTTCCTGCTGATTATGGGCATATTGTTCCTGCTGCGCAAGAAGCTGTTTCTCAATGGTTTCGTACGCATATTCATAAATTTGTTCTTCGATGAAGAAGGAGGTGCGCGATGAAGTACACCGATATCAGGAACATCGAGGAACTGGATGCGGCACGCAGGAAAGTGTCCGCCCGCGTCGAACGGAAGGGCAAGGAGGTGCTGGAAAGATGGGATGACGTACGCGAGTCGTACTCTGCTGCAGGGCTCATCGCCTCGGGGCTGAAATATGTCTCCGGAAGCATCCCGTTCGACAGAATCGTCCTCTACGGCATCCGTGCCCTGAAACAGAAACTCTTTTTGTGATTTCTTACACCGGCAAGGTGCGTCCACGCAACCATTGCGCGACATTATATGGCAGACGAGGAGACAAGGTCCTGTAAACGTGCTCGTTATAAGCATTGAGCCAGGCAGTCTCTTCATCTGTGAGCAGGTCGCGGACCACCGCCGAAGTATCGATGTGGCAGAGCGTCAAGTTCTCGAAACACAGCCACGAACCGAATTCATTGGAACCGGCATCCACGCAGAGGAGCAGGCTCTCGTGTCTGACGCCGTGCATACCTTCCCTGTAAATACCAGGTTCATCGGACGTTATCATCCCCGGGAGAAGCGGCTGGGAATTGAAGTTGTGCCTGATTTCCTGAGGGCCTTCATGGACATTCAGGAAAAAACCTATTCCGTGTCCTGTGCCATGCCCGAAATCACGCTCGTATTTCCAGAGAGGTCCACGTGCCGCATAATCTATCTGACAACCTGATGTGCCGGCAGGGAAAATGGCGGAAGCAAGGCCGATATGGCCTTTCAGCACCAGAGTATAGTCCTCTTTTTCCAGCTCCGTGCAAGGTCCGAGCGGAACGGTGCGCGTGATATCCGTAGTGCCGAACAGGTATTGTCCGCCGGAATCACAGAGATAAAGTCCGTGAGGTTCAAGAACCCTGGAGCCCTCGCGAGGAGTGACATAATGCGGAAGTGCCGCGCCCGGGCCGTACGCTGATATCGTCTGGAAACTGTTCCCGCGGGCGCCCTGGATCTCAGCCCGGAGCGAGTCCAGTTTTATGGCCGCATCCCATTCAGTGACAATGTTTCCGGATGCCATTTCCATGTCCAGCCAGTAAAGGAATTTCTCCATCGCAAGGCCGTCTTCCATGTGCGCTTCCTTCATTCCGGCGATTTCAACATCGTTTTTCACCGCCTTCCGGAGAGGGACAGGAGATTTCCCGGTCACGACCTTGATTTTCCCGTGCAGAGTCTCCGCCAGCGAGGCCAGGTGATAGTTCAATGTCGACGGATCCACATAGATACGCCTCAGTCCGTCCTCCGCCATGTCATTGAACAGCAGACCGATATCGTCATAAGGCAGCAGCGTTATGCCGTCAGCTTCCAGTTCGGCGAAGCTTGACCGCGTCTCAGGGTCGGCTGAAGCGCCATAATTCTTCTTCACATACCACTCCACCTTGTCCGAAGTCACGAGAAGATAGGATATCACGACAGGATTATATTCCACATCAGAAGCCCTGACGTTCAGAAGCCACGCTATTTCGTCCAATGCCGTAATCAGAATGGCATCACAGTCCTTGCCGTCAATAAAATAACGCAGCCATTCAATGCGCGAATTACGGGATTCTCCAGTTATGTCTTCGCCCAGGGTAATCACCGGAGTGGACGGCACGAAAGGCCTGTCGTTCCACAGAAACTCCAGAACGTCAGGCATATCCACGATCCGGAAGCTCTTGTCCCGGTCAATGCCGTCGTCCTGATGTCGCCCCACATGGCGGAAGGCAGCGCGTATCGCATCCACGGAAGCGACTGTCTGCGCAAGGCCGTCCACAGCTACGGTAACAGAGCCCTGCCTGTCAGGAAATGCCACCTCGGCAAGCCATTCCGGAATACGAATTTCTCCCGGAATCCTGGTCTTATGCAGTTCCACGCCTGTTCCGGCGAGTTGTTCCACAGCCTGGATGAAATATCTCGTATCGGTCCAGAGCCCTGCATGGTCAAGTGTAATGACCACGTCGCCCGCCTCACCGGTGAAGCCGCACACCCATTCCACCTGCTTCCAGCGTGAAGCCGGATATTCGCTGCTATGAGGGTCAGAGCCGCTGATCACCATGGCGTCAATGCCTCTTTCTTTCATGAAATTGCGGATTGCTCCGATTCTTTCGGCGTAGATATTTTCCATAACGTTCCTCCCGTGAAGATGTCAAACAAGTTCTCTGATTATTTCATCCGATACGAAAAAATGGTCCTCCGGAATCCTCAGGTTCCCTTCCCGGGTCCATTCCAATGCTCCTTCATCCAAAAGCATTGACATAGGCGCATGAGGAAGGCACGCAGGATCGACACCGGTATCGGTCCTCAACCCGAGCATCACCGTCTCCATCAACATGTTTTCCTCCGTAAGAATTTCTTTTTCAGCTACATAACAGCTTTCCGACTCTGAATTCCACTTGCGGACATTGACCTTCCCGTCCGGACCGGCGAGTGCGGAATGCGCTCCTGCACCGAGTCCTACGTACGGCACACGGCGCCAATATGCGGAGTTGTGACGCGCCTCGAAACCCGGGTATGCGAAGTTCGACACCTCATAATGGTGATAGCCGGCCTCCGTCAGAAGGCAGCAAAGCGTCTCGTACTGGCGCCTGCAAGTCTCTTCCGATGCCTCCTGATATTTTCCCGAGTCCGCCAGCATTGCCAATGCACTCCCCTCCTCTATCGAGAGCTGATACGCCGATATATGACTGGGACTCAAGCCGATAGCCTTATGAACCGTCGACTCCCAGACCTCGTCGGTCAACCCGCCGACACCATATATAAGGTCAATGCTGATGTTCCGGAAGCCGTTTGAGCGGAGCATCCAATATGCCTGTTCCGCATGTTCCGCATCATGCCTGCGGTTCATCCAGCGTAGGACATCGTCATCGAAAGACTGCACTCCCATGCTGATACGGTTGACTCCAAGGTCCAGTAAAGATTTCACGTAGTCATCACCCTTTTCGACAATGTCTTCGGGATTGACTTCCATTGTGAATTCAGAATAATCATGACGCGGACTGCCGAATACAGCATTGTTCACGCCGGTCACGATATCGGACAAAACATGAGAAGGAAGCACCGACGGGGTGCCTCCTCCTATATATAATGTATCCACTTTCTGCGAGAAGCAGTCTTCCGGCATTGTCGCACGGATTTCTTCCGCACGCGCCGCCGCCTCTGAAACCACGGCTTCTGCATAGCGGCCGAACCTTTTGGACTCACCATCCTCCTGTTTCTGTCCCTTGCACACTGGAATCGCTTCGGAATAGAAACTGCAATAAGTGCAGAAACTTCTGCAGAATGGGATATGTATGTAAATCAAAGCTTTACAATTAGCGGAGCATCAATTCTGCCGAACCAAGCTTGGCCTGCTCCGTGTACGCCTCAACGGTGTAGATACCCTTCTGGTAACCAGGGATATCATTCAGATAGATGCTGAGGTCCACTTCCTTGCCCTCATAGTCTACAAGTCTGGAAGCCGAAGCGACCATTGTCTCGCCGTTGTAGGTAAATGAGGTGCGGTTCGAGTTGGTGAGAATGATTCCGTCCGGATCTTTCACGCGGATATACACTCTTACCTGTCCCTTAGGTGCAAGTTCATTTTCCACGAGGCTGAGCGACGTAAGGAGTCTCACTACGCGGCTGCTTCTGTCAGTAATCTTGTCGGAAGAGTTGTATGCCTCGATGCGGAGTCCTCTGGCCTTCATCACCGCGCCTGCAGCAACCTGGCCGGAAAGGGCGTCGACCTGACGTGAAAGCTGCGCGTTCTCGGCCTTGCTTGCGGCAGCCTCTCTACGGGCAGCGGCAGCATCAGCTGTCAGCTTGTGGTTCAATGTGTTGAGAGAATCAATCTGCACAATGTAATTACGCATGATGCTTCTCAATGTTCCGAGTTCCTTCTCGTACTGACGCATCTTCGCCCTGTTGGTGGCATCCGTCTTCTTAATCCTTTCTATAAGGTTCGCAACTTCAGCACGTGAGGTATCGAGCTGCGAATTGATGGAATCATAGTCAGAAGAAAGTGATGCGTAATCGCTCTGCAGATTTTCCATCTGCTCGGTAAGGTCACGCTTTTCATCCTCAAGTTCACCTATCAACGTGGATTTCTGGCTCCAGACATATACGAGTATTGCAACCAAAGCTACAACTACGCCGATAAGTATAAACATCGTGGTCTTCAAGCTTTTTTCTTTCGCGAGTTTGGCTTCACGCTCGCGACGCTCCATAATCGGATCTGTTTCCATAACAATTTCGTTTATTAAAAATAATCACACTCCGAACGTTTCAGCAAACAACATTCCAAAAAACGCCGAAGCCAATCAAACAATTGTCAAATATACTACGAATCCGTCAAAAATCAGCAGAGCGATGTCCAATATCATTGGCCCCACCATTCTTTGAGGGCATTTTTAAGGAAAGAGCCTTTGCGCTTCTCCTTTTTCTCTGTGGTGTTTCCGGAGGCTGCTTCGGAAGGTTTTTCGGATGTATCCGCGACCTTGGACGGTGTGTATTCTGTAGGTATCGCGATGTTGCAGGGCTCCTTGCTGAGCTTCAAGTCGTAGAACACGTATTGCCCCGAGCGTTTGTCGCCACATTCCAGCCAGAACATCAGCTGATGGCACTTGAAGATGGGAACAGTGACCGTGAGCGGCTCCATCTTGTTGTCCAGCCAATACTCGCCCACGAGGACACGGTCTGCGAAGACATTGAGCTTCACAGGATTGCGCAATGCCTCTTCGCTGCGGTTCTGGAACACATCGTCGAACTCATCCACATATTCCAGCTTGTTGGCGACCGTGAAGGTGCAGCTTTCATATTCACCGTACGGATTGAATGCCGCTGCGGAAGCCTGCTTGCTGTTCTTGTCTTGCAGAAGCAGGAAGATACTTGCCGTAGGCGTACCGGAAGCGCCTGCCGAGACACCCGTATAAGCCGAGACATCGGAACCGCTTACGGATGCGCCGACTCCTGTCAATGCCATGAATACGACGTCCATGACAGTCACATTTTCAAGGCCCAACGGAATATTGGTCTCCAGCATGAAGCCTTTGTTTATCTGACTTCCGTCCTTCATCCGGAAGTACTTGGTGATGGTGCTGCCGTCATGGAAACAGTCGTCCATGCTGAATCCGGTCAAATCGCTGACATATCTTCCGACAAAGTGGAAATACGGCTTCCCGCAAAGGTCTATCAAGTCGGTCCGGTAAGGACAATCCGGAACATCATGTTCGAATATGGTGTTCGGAACAGGATTGCCGCGATAGAGGATGATGTCACCCACTCCGATGATTGTCTGCTTGTTCTTGCCGTTGCCCATCTTCTCGAAACGGAGCGTACGGCATTTGTTCACAGGGACTTCATAATGCTGGTTAGGCCAGGTGCAATAAATGGTCTTGTCGAAAACCAGCTGCTGGTCCGCATAAATCCGGAGATTGTCGTCATCCATCACGTGATTCTTGCTCAAGCTTGCCGCATCAAAGCTGATCCAGTCATATTCACCGGCAAGGTCAAACTCCGCATAAGAGGCGATCCTGTCTCCCAGCAACGTATTGCCGGTAGTGAGAAGAAGTCCTTCCCAATAACGCTCTCCGCCCATCGAGAAGGTGTAATGACGAGATTCACCGACGAACAGCGTATTGTTGGCAGCGCTTACGCCTCGTACCGAATACGGCTTGATGCTGGACATGAGAGGACACACGTCAGGCAGTTTGGAAATCCATTCCTTGTTCGGATTGATGAGCCCTTCAGCCGGGACACTTGCACCGGCAGGATAAGCCTTGATGTCCACCACTCCATAGGTAATGCCGCCAAGGAAATCACTGTTCCTGTATTCACATGTAAGCAACAGCTGCTCAGCCCCTTTCACATCCAGCACAATCTGCTTTGCCAGATCGGTCTGCTTGACCATCCCCTCATATATTGTCTTCCTGTCGGCTTTCACGACAAGCCATGCACTGGAATTGGAACTCTGGTTATCACGCGGCCCTACGATGAACGAAACCTTGTCATAACGCTTGTCCAGCCAGAAACCGGCAGTTCCATACTCGGTTCCGGCAAGCGCCTGGCTCACAGAAAATTGCAGGCCTGAATCATAGTCCTTACGATTAATGCTGATGGTCTTTTCCTGAGTCATCTTGCTCTGGTACCTGTCACCCAGAACCGGTTTCACGAAGCCTTCCCTGTACGTATACAACTGATTGGTTTTCATAAGGTCCACAGTGCCTTTCGGAACACCTGCAAGAATGGTGTTCGGGTTGGAAACTGCGACCCCCGCCTTCCAGAGCTTGACGTTTCCGAAAGAAATGTCCTGACTTCCACGCGGAACGGTGAACACCAATTCATTGACCCCGGTGACATCGAAGGTGTAGAACTTAGGGGAATCATAAGCGAAAACCACTTCATCGAGAAGCCTCTTGCCGTCCGCGGAGAGAGTTACGATCGAATTGCTTTTCGAACTCATCGGGCCGAAGGACGGACCGACCAGGAACGTTATCTTGCTGTAAGCGCCCTTGATGTTGAACACAGCCTTTCCGGGGACATTGTCCGCAACAAGTCCGCCCGACGGTGAGCCCAGCGTAAAACCGCCCTTGACTTTATATCCTCCAAGGACGAAGGCGCTCTCATTGGATTTGCTTATATTGCACTTCGACCGTTCTTTCGGAACAATGGCATTGACCATGAAAGTCTGCGCTTCCAGATGCAGGAAACTCATCGACATCAATGCGACAATGGCGAAAATCTTCTTCATAAGCGTTGGTTTACAAGTGATTGAAAAGCTACAATATTCCAAAGATAACGAATTATTGCACAACTTTTTGGATTTTTTCATAAATTCGACACATGAAATATTTAATGCGCTTAACAATAACCTTCACAGTTCTGGCCCTGTGCGCCCATGTTCCCTCTGCCAATGCCGGATTACATGAAGAATCACCATGCAGGTTCACGCAAGTCACATCACGGAACGGATTATCCTATAATTCCGTAAAATGTGTCATGCAGGATAGTCGCGGATATGTGTGGATAGGAACCTACAAAGGCCTCAACAGATATGACGGAACGCGCATCAAGAACTACGGACGGCAAGATCTGGGAGTAAAATCAGACTATATCAATGTTCTTGCAGAAGATTCCGCAGGAAATGTCCTTATCGGGACTGACAACGGGATAGTCATTTACGATTACCGCAAGGACTCCTTCCGGCAGCCGTTGCAGGCAGAATTGCTGGACGACAGGATATACAGCATACAAAATGACTCGAAAGGCATTTCATGGATCGGGTCCAGAGCGCAGGGACTGTTCAGCTATGACCCTGAAACCGATGCCGTCAGCAAGATTGACCTGAAAAATCCCGAGGGAAAACTTGTCCGGGACATCTACAGGATAGTCATTGACAGGAACGACAAGATGCACGTGGCCGTATATTGCGACAACCTTTACACAATCACAAGCGACTTCAATATGGAGAGGCTCGCAACGTCCGGCAAGGCAGGCTATTTCGAGAAAGATGACATCGAGGGACTAGTGCTGAATCCGAGTTCCAGCAACCAGATGTTCATAGCAAGCAAGCGACATGGCCTTTGCCGGCTGGACCTGAGGACGGGGGAAGTCAGCGTCTTGGTAACATTGCCCGCCGATTCCAGGCCGGTATATCTGTCTGAAAACGATGGCATCCTGTGGCTGGCGACATCATCCGGCGTGGTAAAATACTCGGTGGAAAACGGCACCTGTTCAACATTGAAGCACGACAATGCCGACAAATTCTCGTTGTCAGACGACTATACCACGACGGCAATCCAGACATCCGACGGAAGCCTGTTCATCGGAACGACCACGCAAGGTATTGATTATCACAGCCCCAGCCAGGATATATTCAAGAAATTCTACAAGACCACCGACGGCGAACCGCTTGAAGGCAGCTATATCTGCGGCTTCGCCCAGGACAGGAACGGCATCGTATGGGTCGCCTCAAAAGGGAACGGACTGATGACATTGGATCCGGGAACAGGGGCATTGGCACGCAAAAACTTAAAAGGACTGCCAGAGACGCTGAACGCACTTTGCATCGACGGCGACAACCTCTGGGTAGGCTATCACAAAGGCATTTGCAGGCTGGACATCAGGACGGAAAACGTCAAGTCATATCCGCATTTCACGGTATCGGACGTCGACATCGACAACAGGGTACTGCGCATCTTCAAATCTTCCGACGGAAAAATCTTCCTCTGCACCTCGGTGGGAGTGATGGCATACGACCCGGCGGCGGACAAATTCAGAAAGGTGGAATGTCTGGGCGACCGCGCCATCGAATATATGGCGGAAGACGGCGACGGCACCATCTGGGTGGCTTCATACAGCCAAGGCGTGTTCGCATACGACCAGTTCAATGATACCGTAACAGGGCATTGGCACGGAAACAGCATCCCGGATATGGTTTCTTCCGTCTGTCTGGACAAAAACGGCGACCTCTGGGCCATCGGTTTCAATACCGGTTTCTACAAATATGACAGACGCACCGGGCAGTTCCGCGCCTACAACCGGGAAAACATCGAAAACCTGCCGACCGAAGTTTTCTTCGCTGCCAGGCCGGATGATTTCGGCAATCTCTGGCTCAGTTCCGACAAGGGACTTGTGCGGTACAATGAGAAGAACGGCTCCATCAAGGTTTTCAACAAGAGATCGGGGCTGGTGGATGATTTCCTGAACAAATCCGGAATCACGCTCAGTGACGGACGCCTCCTGTTCGGTTCCACGGACGGCTTCATAATGTTCAATCCTGCTGATTTTCAAGCAAAAGGAGGCATCTCGAATGTGGCGATAACCGATTTCGCCATCGGAGATGATGTGGTCGTGCCGTCAGAAGACGGAGCCATCCGCGAAAACATTGACGTGGCCCGCAGCATTGAACTCAAGCCCGGAGAAAATTCATTTGGATTCAATTTCGCGGCTCCCGCCTCGGATGTCCTGCAGAGCGACAGGATTTTATGCAAGCTGGACGGGTATGACCATGACTGGCGGGACATATCCTCGGAAATGAGTGTCTTTTATTACAACATCCCCGCCGGGAAATATACGTTCCGCATAACCGTCGTGGAGCCTTCGGGCGAACAAATATCTGCACATCAAGACATAAGGATGGAAGTCAGACCCCCGTTCTGGCAATCGGCGGCCGGATTGGCAACACTGGCCGGCATCATCCTGATGATTACGGCCGCATCCATCGGCATTGTCCTGAAAAGACAGGAGGACAGGCACAGAAAGGCCCAGGAAGAACTGGAACAGCAGCGGGAGAAAGAAATGCTGGCAGAGAAAATGTCCTTTTTCTCCAATGTCATCCACGAAATCAAGACACCGCTTACGCTCATACGTACTCCCCTGCAGAACATAATGTCCGGGGAAAAGGCGTCCGACACTGCCGATGACCTGAAAATAATACGCAACAGCACGGACTATCTGGACAAACTAGTAAAGGAGCTGCTGGACTTCGTGAAGGTGGAGCAGCACGGCTATGTCCTTGAGCGCAAGAACATTGACATCGTGGACCTGATAAACTACGCATGCTATAATTTTTCGGAGACGGCCAAGGACAGGAACATCAAGCTGAAATTCAATCACCCGCGGGACCATATAGTGTTGGCGGCTGACGAAAAGGCGCTCATGAAAATCATCAACAATCTGATTCACAATGCCGTAAAGTACGCCGAATCCTATATCAACATCAGCATTTCCATCGAGGGGGACAATGTTTCCGTCAATTTCAGAAACGACGGACCGGCAATTCCGGCCGGCAGGCGCAAGGAGATTTTCAAGCCTTTTATCCAGTTCAGCAATGAGAGGGCAAGCTATTCGCAAAGTTTCGGAATCGGGCTGCCGCTTGCCAAGACCCTTGCGGAACTGCACGGAGGTTCATTGACATTGGCCGACGGCAGTGAGACGAATTTCGTACTGAGGCTGCCCGTGAAGACGGAGGAGAACAGTCTTGCCGTCATGGAGGCTCCCGTGGAGAGCGGCCAAAGCCTGCCGATGCTCCTGCTGGTGGAGGACAACCCGGAACTCCAGAGCTATCTGAAACGGAAGCTCAGGACGGAGTACAGGATATTGGCTTTCGCCTCGGCTGAAAACGCATTGGAGGCATTGAAAACCAATAAGGTAGACATAATTCTCACCGACATTGCGCTACAGAAGATGAGCGGCGTGGATCTGTGCAGAAAAGTGAGTTCCAATCCTGAGACATCCCATATACCTATAATAGTGCTGTCAGCGATTTCGTCAGAAAAGACCAAAATCCGTTGCATGGAATACGGGGCTGCATTGTATATCGAGAAGCCGTTCACGCTGGACTATCTCACTGCCTGCATCAAGAGCATAATCGAGAACAAGCGTAAAATCAAGGAGTCCATGCAGGATGTCGATGCGGCGACGGAAAGCAAGTCCATCAATCTGGTGGAGAGGGATGCCGATTTCGTCAGGAAACTGGACAGTGAAATCCAGAAGCACATGAGCGATCCGTCTTTCAATGTCCTGAACCTGGAGGAGGCCTTGTACATGAGCCGCAGTTCCCTCACCAGGAAAATCCGCAGCCTGCTGGGCACGAGTCCGGTGGAATATCTGCGGTCCAAGAGGTTGGCTGCAGCTGCCGAAATGCTCGCAACAGGGAAACACCGTGTGAGCGAAATCTGTTATGCCGTAGGCTTCCGTTCACCATCGTATTTCTCGAAATGCTTCAAGGAGACCTATGGCTGCCTGCCTGCGGAATATGCGTCAAAGAATGAAACAGACTCGCCAAAAAATGCAATAAACTAACCATCGGCCGAAGCCATCTTCATAACCGGCTATATTATAGTGTACATTTGGACAAACGACAAATTAATACACTAAAATATCGGATTATGTTTAAATTCTTCGGGAAATTCAGGCATCTGCTGGGCTTGGCGGCCCTGGTTATCGGCCTGGTTTCAATTCAACACACAGCCTATGGTCAAGGCAATGGAACTTGCCGTGTGAAAGTCGTGGATGAAATCGGTCCTCTTCCTGGAGCGGCCGTTGTCGTCAAGGGGACTTCCATCGGACAAGCTGTAGACAACAAGGGTGTCTGCACATTGACCTCACTCAAATCAAATTCTGTTCTGGTGGTTTCCTGCCTCGGTTATGACGACAAGGAAGTCATCTGGAACGGCAAAGCGGAAATCACGGTCAGGCTCAGCAATTCCAGCCAGATGCTGGACGAGACCGTCGTGATCGGTTACGGCACGCAGCGCAAGAAAGACCTCTCCGGCGCCATCGCGCAGGTAAAAGGCGAGGTTCTCAATGAATTCTCGACATTGTCAGTGTCGAACGCATTGCAGGGAAGAGTCGCCGGCGTAGAAATTTCACAAATCAACGGTCAGCCGGGAGCAGGCATGCAGGTGAGAATCCGCGGAGCCAACTCCATCAAGGGAAGCAATGACCCTCTGTGGATCATCGACGGATTCCCAGGTGACATCAACATGATCAACACCTCCGACATCGAGTCCGTGGAAATTCTTAAAGACGCTTCTGCCACAGCGATTTACGGTTCCAGAGGAGCCAACGGTGTCGTAATCATCACCACCAGGAGGGCCAAGAAAGGTGACGTCCGCGTGGAATACAACGGCAGCGCAGGCGTACAGACATTGACGAAAAAACTGGAGGTTCTCAGCGGCGACGAGTACATGCATTATCTGAATGACAAGGCTGACATCCAAGGCCAACCAGCCGTTTTCACTCCGGAGCAAATCGCTGCCAACCAATGGAATACAAGCTGGCAGGATGAAATCTTCCGCCCGGCGCTCATCACCGACCACGCAATCACCGTCACCGGCGGCAGCGAAAAACTCCAGTCCATCGTGGGAGTTTCAATGTTCAAGCAGGACGGTATCGTGAAAAAGAGCGGCTATCAGAGGGCTTCCGTCAATGCCAAATTGAACTACAACATTTCCAAATATGTTTCTGCCAACGCCAATGTCATCTACAGCTACACCGTACACGACAGGATGAATTCCCAGGGTGGAGGACGTGGAGAATCGGTTATCGGAAGTTCATTCGAGACCTCTCCTCTGGCGACTCCGCACTATGATGACGGAACATGGAACGACCTCATCACACAGCCAGCCGGCGGCATGAACCCGGTCGCATATCTATATGAGGTGTCGGACAAATGGCGTTCAAACAGGATTGTGGTCAATGGCGGACTGACAATCAGACCTGTAAGCGGACTTTCCATCCAGTTGACGGGAAATGTCCGCAACGGCATCAGCAGGAGCGACTATTTCAAGAGCAAGAAATACCCGAGCTCCGTAGGTGCTGCTTCAATTTCATACGGAGAGACCCTCAACGCTTCCGGAAACGGTATCATCAATTACGAAAAATCCTTCAAGAAGCACAACCTGAGCGTGATGGGCGGTGTAACTTACGAACAGAACATCACCAAGAACACTTCCACGGGAACCGCCAAGGGCTTCCTCAGCGATGTCGTGGAGACTTACGACTTGGACGCAGCCGAGACCAAGGGACTTCCGTCATCTTCTTACTCAGACTGGAAGATCCTGTCATTCCTCGGACGTGTCAACTACAACTATGACAACAGATATCTCCTCACGGCTAATTTCCGTGCCGACGGTTCTTCAAGATACAGCAAGGGCAACAAATGGGGCTGGTTCCCGTCTGCCGCCTTCGCATGGAGAGCCTCACAGGAGGACTTCCTGAGAGATGTAAACTGGCTTTCCGAATTGAAAGTAAGAGTGGGATACGGAATTACCGGAAGCACTGCCATCTCTCCATATTCCACACAGAACACATTGGAAAGCGTAAATGTGGTATTCGACAAGCAGACCACAGTGGGCTACGCTCCTAAAAATACCTATCTGGGCGACCTGAGATGGGAGACCACCGCACAGCTCAATACCGGCTTCGACCTCGGTCTGTTCCGCGACAGGCTGAAAATCACTGCCGACTATTATTACAAGAAGACTTACGATCTTCTCAATGATGTGGAAATGCCCCGTTCCAGCGGATATACGACAGCATTGAGGAACATCGGTTCCATCCGCAATTCCGGCGTCGAGGTACAGGCCGACGCCAGACTGGTCGACAAGGCGGTCAAATGGGATTTCGGCATCAATTTCTCGCTGAACAGAAGCAAGATCCTCAAGCTTGCGGACGGTAAGGACATTTTCGGAAGCAAGATTACCAATACACTCATCAGCGACCAGCTGAACATCATGAGAGAGGGTGAGCAGATGTACCTCTTCTACGGATATGTGGAGGACGGTTACGATGACAAAGGCCAGCTGAAGTACAAGGATTTCGATGAAGACGGCAAGATCAGCACGGAAGACAAGCGGATCATCGGCAACCCTAATCCTGATTTCCTTCTCAACTTCAACACATCCATTAGCTGGAAAGGATTGACTCTCAGCGCTTTCTTCCAGGGCTCCTTCGGAGGGGACATATATTCATTGACGATGGCGTCTATCGCTTACGGCTATGCAAGCAACGGCAATGTCCTCAGAGAGGTCTACTACAACTACTGGACACCTGACAGGCCGGACGCCAAATATCCGAACCTCATTTCCAACCTCAACCTCAAGTTGTCAGACAGGTTCGTATACGATGCGACCTATCTGAGACTTAAGAACATTGAACTCAGCTACGCCATTCCATGCAAGGGCAAGGTGCTGCAGAAGGCCAAGGTCTATGTCAGCGGACAGAACCTCGTCACCTTCACATCTTACCCTCTCTGGAATCCGGACGTGAATGCCAAGGGAGGCGGGTCCTCGCTTACCCAGGGCGTGGATGCTTCCTGCTACCCTATCGCCAGGACAGTCACACTCGGCTGCAGGCTGACATTCTAGAAATGTGTTCATAATCAAAACAGTATACAAGATGAAAAACAAGATATTGAAGATGCTGGCCATCGGATTGGCATTGACTTCCATCGTTTCCTGCGAAGACTGGAAGCTGCTCGACGAGCATCCGAAGAAAATAGACGCGACCACGTTCATGAGCAATGCTGATGAAGTGCAGAGTGTCATCAACTCCATTTATTCGCAGCTGGAAAGGGATGCGGGTTTCGGCCGCTATCTCAGCATCCTTCCGGAAGCAATGGCAGATTATGCCTACGGAAGAGGAAACTACAATACGTCTTACGAAACGGGACTTACCACCAACGGCCAGACATTCGTCAAGGACAGCTGGGCGGTCCTGTACAGGGCCATCAGGTTCAGCAATGAAATAATGTCGCAGATAGGTGACGCCGACCTGAGCCAGACGGAATACAAGCATCTCACCGGAGAGACCCGCTACCTCAGGGCTTTCGCATACTCGTTCCTTGTGAAGTATTGGGGAGCAGTTCCTTTCTTCGACGAGAGCAATATGGACAACTTCAACAAGGGCAGGACCCCTGCCGAGACTCTCTGGCAATACATTGTGGATGAGGCTGATTATGCAGCACAGAGCCTTCCGGAGAGCGCCGCTGCCGGCCGTCCTACCAAATATTCCGCATTGACATTGAAAGGCGAAGCCCTGATGTATATGGAGAAATGGGCGGAGGCGGCGGAGGCTTTCGGCGAAGTGATTTCCTCCGGGAGATATTCGCTGGTGACGCTTTCTTCCGCGGATGATTTCTCGAAGGTCTACGGAATTGCCGCTACCGGCACACCGGAAGAGATTTTCTACATCAAATTCAACAGGGACGTGCCTGCCAAGTTCCAGTGGATGTTCCTCTGCAAGCCGAACCCGGTATATGCGACAGGAGCGGTAGGTATCTACACAGACTACAAGAACAACAATTTCATCGCATCATGGGACAAGAATGATTACCGTTACCAGTGGTCTTTGTGGATACAGAAAGACAACGGTGCCCTGAATGCTGTTACGAAAACCGGCATGATCTGCCTCAAATACCGCGACTACGAGGATGCCACGTCATGCGCAAACGATTGGCCTGTATACAGATACGCCGATGTGTTGCTTTATTGCGCAGAGGCCATCTGCAGAAGGGACGGCAAGCCTAATGCAGAGGCTATGGAATATGTGAACATGGTCCGCCGCCGCGCTTACGGCATGAACCCCAAGAAAGCGCAACCCGTAGACAGGCAGCTTTCAAATTACTCCGACAAGGACAGTTTCATGGAGATGCTTCTTCAGGAAAGAGGCTATGAGACATGCTTCGAGGCGAAGAGGTATTGCGACCTGAAACGCTGCGGCCTGCTCGCCGAATATGCCGTGAAGGCCGGTAAGATTTCGTCCGCATCCGAGGTCAAGGACGCCGCGTGGTGGTGGCCGATTCCGACCGATGAGTTCAACTACAATACGGCAATGGACCCGGCAAAAGACCAGAATCCCGGATATTAATACACAATCAGTCAAGAACATTTCGAAATATGAAATACAATAAGTTTTTCTGCACGCTTATAGCCATCGCATCGGTCTCTTGCACGACCAGCAATGCTGATGACAACCCCAATCCCCGTCCCGGCAAGGACCAGGGAGAGGAGAAGCCTGTGACCAGTGACATCACATCCATTTATGACCTCAACCAGAACAAAGGTTATCTGAATTCCCATGCGGCGACCTGGCAGAACAGCGTACTGGAGATGGACTACAGTTCCATCGTCACGCTGGAGCAGCCCAAGATCACGCCTGCCTACCCTATGTATCCGAGAATCAAGAAACTGGCAAACGGATCCTATCTTCTTATCTATCAGCAGAATCTCTCCGCACATGACGTATATTATGCGAAGAGCATGAACCTCACGTCCTGGACGGAGGGCGGCTCTCCGTTGTTCGAGAAAACCGACATGAACCAGTACGAGAGTTCTGTCAAGGACAGGGTACTGTTCTCCTCTGCGGACGCCATCGTATTGTCAAACGGTGACATTCTGGCATTCGCCTCATTCCGCCTTAACAAGGGTTATAGACTCAACAACCTGAACAACGGAATAATGATGCGCCGTTCTTCCGACAATGGTGCTTCATGGAGCGAACCGCAAATCATTTACCGCGGAACAACATGGGAGCCGTCAGCACTCCAGCTCGCAAGTGGCGAGGTCCATGTATATTTCACCAGCTCGGACCCGAACCTAGGTGACTCCGGCACAGCACTTCTCCGTTCCACCGACAACGGAAAATCCTGGACATCAGTCGGAAAGATTATCAGACAAAGAGCCGGAACGGCAATGGACGGATCAGGACAAACTATTTTCACCGACCAGATGCCTGTAGCCATCCAGCTCAACGGCAAGGACAGGATTGCAGTCGCCCTGGAATCCAGATTCGGCAGGACCGGAACATCCGCTGACCAGTACAATCTCACCATGGCATACAGCAGCGACAACTGGGCATCCGGCGGACTGACCGGCGACGCAGAGGGTCCTGCTGACAGAAAGTCAAGCATCTTCACGAACGAAGCCGCACCTTATCTCAGGCAGTTCCGTTCCGGCGAGACAATGCTTTCATGCAATGCCGACAAGATTTTCTGCATCAGGATGGGCAACGCATTGGCCGACAAGTTCGGGACACCGATGCCGAGCTTTGAAAAAGGATGCTGGGGCTCATTGGAAATCATTGATGACCACACAGTTGTAGGCGTATTCCCTACCAGCTGGAGCGAGACTTCCAATGGCGAACAGATATCCAGGTCGCGCATCAATATCGCGAAATTCGTCCTCAACCACAGAATCAACGCAGCCGTCCTCACCCCTGAAACCGACGGCAGCAGCAAAGACTGGAAGGATGTCGACGACGCCCTGTTCATCGGCAGCGCGGGCAAGACCGGCACGACCTTCAGGTTCGCTTATGACAATGACAATGTCTACGGCATGATCGAGCGCAAGGACGCGTCCCTGACTTCGTCCGACGAATGCACCGTGATGCTCCAGAGCGGAAACGGCACCGGCACACCGGTATCGCTGAAATTCTTGTTCAAGGACGGAAAGATCGTATGTTCTGACGCCAATGTGAAAGTGGCATCATGCATCTTGGGGACTCTCGACGACACCACAGAAGATGACGGACTTACCATCGAGTTCTCCATACCTAAATCATTCCTCGGCATAGTATCCGACAAGCTTCTGTTCAATGCCGTGGTGAAGGATGACATCTCAGGTGAAGATACCCTCTTCGGGCTCACGGCAAACAATTACCAGAAATGGATTCCGATCGAGCTCAAACCGGCAGCGGAGCCTGCTCCTGTACCGGATCCTGGACAGGGAGAGTTCAATTCCGACGGTCCTAAATGGAGCGAAGGAGATGAAGTGAATCCTTGGAATTAACGACTAAAAACGAAAGAATCATGAACAGATATATCCATATCGGCATAATCGCCGCTGCAGCATTGTCATTGGCCTCCTGCGACAAGGAATCACAGGAGAAGACGGTGGACATGCAGGAGAAAGGCGGGGCGCTCACTGCAGTGCTGCCTTCCACCAGGACCGCCATCGACATGTCAGGCAACGTGGTCTGGAATTCCGGCGACCAGATTATGGTCTATAGTTCCACCAGACCTCTGGGAGCAAAATATTCCACAGAATCAGACCAGGAGACTTCAGGAGCGTTCAATCCTGAGGGAGAATCAGTTACAGGCGACAAGCTCTACGCCGTTTACCCGGCTTCCGCCGCAAACGGGGCACAACTTTCCGGCGAAAACATTGAAATAAATTTCGCAGGACTGGCGGAGCAGACCTATTCGGGCGCATTGGACGCGAGCGCGAACATCAGCAAAGTACCGATGACGGCCGTATCATCCGGCAAGAAACTCATGTTCTCCAACTTGTGCGGCGGTCTGAAGTTCAGGATTGCGGACTGGCAGGACATGGGCATCATGGTCAAATCCATTGAGGTCAAGGCGAATGGCGGCGAACTGCTGACAGGAAAGGCTACGGTCAATCTTGCCGACATGACATACACATTGAAAGACGGAGGAAGCGCTGTCAACGTCAACATCGACCGAGGCATTTCCATCGGTACTGCCGGCCATCGTGATGAAAGCAAGGACTTCATCATCTTCATTCCGGCTGGAAAATATTCCAAGGGTTTCACCTTCACCATCACCGACAATGACGGCATGGTCTATACGAAATCCACAAGTCAGGAAATCACTGTCGCACCGGGAGTGGTGACACCTCTTAAATCATTGCTGCTCACATTGTATTTCGGAAAGGCGAACTGCATCAGGACGACAGCGGCGGGCGACATTAGCTTTGACATTACCCCATATTATTCATTCTCAGAGGATTTCAGCTATTCCGGCACCGCCGTAAGTTCAGCGAATCCGGCTACCAAGGCCAAGGTTCTCTGGCAGTACGCCATTTCGACGGGAAGCGGAGATGTCATCGGAACGCCTACGATTTCCGGCAACGAGCTCAAGGTCCCGGTGAAGGGCACTTTCGGAAATGCTCTCGTAGCCATCTGCAATTCAGCGGATAAGGTCCTGTGGTCATACCACGTGTGGGTAAGCGAGGCAGCCGACATAAACTGGAAAAACGAGACAGCAGGTGATTTCGTCATGATGGACAGGAATCTCGGAGCGGTAGCATTGAAATTCAAGGACCAGAACAGCTACGGCTATTTCTACCAGTGGGGCAGAAAAGATCCGTTCCCTAGACCGATGCCGCTGGACAGGCCGACCTCCGCTACCAAGTTCAAGAATCCGGATGTCGAGCTGACCAAGACGGCATCAGCGACGGAAGAGTCCGGCACCGTCGGCTATGCCATTGCCAATCCTGATACCAGGCTTTTGGATGCCGCCACCTGGATGAAAGTCGGCACAATGCCGGAGGGCATCTGGGGCAATCCGACCGGAAACAATGAAGGCGGAAAAGGCGTGAAGACCATCTACGATCCTTGTCCTGAAGGATATAGAGTGGCAGACCCTATGTGTTTCAGTATGGGTTGGAAGAAAGACAAAGACTCATGCGATGCCAACTACGGCTATGAGTTCGTGACCGACGGCGGTTCATCCAAGACAATGTTCTTCACTTCCGGTTATCTCAGCACGAATGCCAACGGCGTAGAGTATCTGGAATACCGTGGAGGTCTCTGGACCAATGCGCCTGTCAGCGGCAAAGGACTCAGGTTCTACTACAACAATGCTGATGTCAAGAACATCGACGGCATGGCTTACACCACCGGCCTTCCTGTACGTTGCATGAAAGAAACAAAGTAAAATACAATGAATAAGAAGAGAATTGCGACAATCTGCCTGGTAGCTTTGTCTACTATCATGGTTTCGGCCAAAAACGGCCCGGTAAAGATGTGGGAAGGGACCATTGACCTTCCTACCTACAGAGTTGACGCTCCGGAGAGGGCGCCGTTGTTCGAGAGGGATTTCGCCTACCAGAGGGCGAAGCGCGGAGTCTATCCGTATGCCATGAACGACAATCCTACAAATGTCAAGGTGGACTCCACCCACAAGGCATTGTATCTCGAAAACGACTACATCAAGCTCTGCGTCCTTCCCGATATCGGCGGCAGGCTGCTTTATGCCACCGACAAGACCAACGGCTACGAAATCTTCTATCGCCAGCACGTGATAAAGCCGGCCAATGTGGGTATGCTCGGTGCATGGATAAGCGGAGGCGTGGAATGGAACGTATTCCACCATCACAGGGCAACCAGCCAGTATCCGATTGATTACAAACTGGTCGACAACGGCGACGGCAGCAAGACCATCTGGGTGGGCGAAGTGGAAAACCGTCACAGGATGAGCTGGGCCATAGGTCTTACGCTCCATCCGGACAAGTCCTATATCGAGGTCACCGGACGTTTCTTCAACAATGCGCAGGACCGCAATTCCATGCTGCACTGGAACAACGTCGCGACTCACGTCAATGAGAATTACCAGATCATCTTCCCGGAGAATACCGACTTCGGCACCTACCACCACAAGAACAGTTTCCTGCGCTGGCCGGTAGCGGATGCCGAGTATTGCGGCAATCCGGACTATGCGGGCAAGGATATCAGCTATTGGAAAAACCTGCCGGCATTGACGGGCGGTTCAGTATTCGTCTTTGACCTGAAAGACGATTTCATCGGCGGTTACGACCACGGCAAGAATGCCGGAACAATGCTGGCGGCCGACCACAACATCAACAAGGGCGGCAAGTTCTGGGCCTGGGGACCAATGAATTACGGCCACGAATGGGACTGCAAGACGCTTACCGATTCTGACGGCGCGTATGTGGAACTGATGACAGGCGCATATTCTGACAACCAGCCGGATTACTGTTGGATCAATCCTCACGAGACCAAGGAGTTCACAGCATATTGGTACGGCATCCGCGACCTCCGTCACGTGAATAGGGGCAATGCTGATGCGACCGTGAACATGGACATTGACAAGTCAGGGGCCATCCACATTGCAGCGAATGTGACGCAGATCCGTCCTTCCGTAAAAATCACCGTTACGGGCCGTGAGGGTAAGGTCCTGTATGAGAAGACTTCTTATATCGCTCCGGACAAGCCGTTCGCGGATGACTTCAAGGTTTCTCCCGAAGAAGTGGAGGAACCGACTGAGGTAACATTGACACTCACATCTGCCGAAGGCGAGGAACTCATCAGCTATCATCCTTACGCTCTCGACAGGTCGAAGCCGCTCCCTGAGCCTGTGACCCCGCTCGACCCTGACCCGAAGAGCATTGACAACATCGAAGACCTTTATTATATCGGAATGCGCAACCTGCAGTTCCATCAGGCTCACGTGGATCCGAACATCTATTTCGAGGAGGCTGTACGCCGTGACCCTTATGATGTAAGGAGCAACACTCAGCTGGGCATCTTCTACAGACAGAACGGGGATTATGCCAAGGCCAAGGAGTATCTCCGCCGCTCACTGAAGCGCCAGACCGCAAGCTACACCCGCCCTGCCGACGGCGAGTCAATGTACAATCTCGGACTCGTCCTCAAGGCAGAAGGAAACTACGATGCCGCTACAGATACATTGTACAGGGCCGTATGGGATTATGAATACGCCTCTGCCGCTTACTATCAGCTGGCACAGATTTCCAGCATGAAAGGCGACTCCAGAAAAGCAATCCGGGAAGCACAGATGGCTGTGGCATACAACGGTATGAACATTGACGCGAAGAATCTGCTGGCTACCCTCCTGAGGTATTCCGGGAAGAAGACCGAGGCGAAGAGCATTGCAGCGGAAATCGTGAAACTTGATCCTCTTAACTATTATGCCACACGTGAACTTGTCATGATGGGAGCCAAGCCTGAGGCTGAGCTGAAGAGCCTGCTCCGCGGTACAAGTGAATCATACTTGGAACTCGCATTGTACTATATGAACAATGGTTTCATGGGTGACACGCAGGAGATTCTGGAGGAGGCTGAGGCCGTACGCGCATATCCTACCGTCGAGTATTATCTGGGCTATCTTGCTGACCTTAAAGGAGATAAGACTACTGCCGAAAAATGGTTCAAGAAGGCTGAAAGCAGCAGCATCGACTATGTCTTCCCGTTCAGGCTGGAGACGGTGAAAGTATTCGGAAAGGCATTGGAATACCTGCCGGAAAGCGCCAACACCTGGTACTATCTCGGAAATCTCTACTATCAGAAGCAGCCGGACAAGGCCATGGAAGCATGGGAAAATGCTGTCCGCATCAATCCGGACTTCGCAATGGCATTGAGAAACATCGGCTGGGGATGCAGATTCTGGAAAAACAATCTCGCCGAGTCGGCTGAATGGTATCGCAAGGCCATCGCGGCGGACAAGGGACGGAATGCATTGTTCCTGGCTGAGTGCGATGAGATTCTGGAGCTTATGAACGTCCCTATAAAGGAAAGATATGACCTGTTCAACGGCAAGGAAACATTGTACGAAAAGCGTTATGATTCAGAGACAAAGGCGATCAAGCTCAGGATTCTGAACGGCGAATATGAGGAAGTGCTGGAGCCGCTGCTGACGAGATTCTACTCACGCAGGGAGCATATCGAGGACCTGCATGACATCTATGTCGATGCATGCCTGCTGTCGGCATTGAAAGAGTGGAAGAATGGGAGCAATGAGAAGGCGCTCGAATATGCGCTGATGATGAATGACTATCCGGCGAACCACGGCTACGCGCACCTGGAGTACTACGCCCGCGACGCGCAGGTCTACTACAATATCGGATTGGGATATGAAAAGGTCGGGGACAATGCCAAGGCACGCGAATATTTCGGGAAGGCTGCCGGCGTGGAAGTCAAACCGGTCGACGGCATATACAATTACGAGAAAGCTCTGGCAATGAAGAAGTTGGACCCTAAGGCAAATGTACGGAACATGCTCCGGGAGACTGCCAAGTATGGCAAGTCCTGCGTGACTGACTACGTGGAGCGTTTCTTCGAAAGTTTCGGCTACGGAGACTATCCGGAGGACATCAATACGAAGGCTTACTACATGCAGGGCATCGCCTACAAAGGCCTGGGCAGGAACATGAAGGCCAAGAAATGCTTCCGGAAGGCTCTCGCCGAGCGCAACGGAAATGTCTGGGCAAACTATTATCTGGGAAACATCAAATAGACAAAATCAATGAAAAGAATCGCAATATTGTCATTACTCGCCGCAATGCTTCTGGTGCCGTCCACCATTGCTGTTGCACGCGGCGGGCAATGGTCCAAAGAGAAGGCTGCCGAGTGGTACGCTTCACAGAAATGGCCGGTAGGCTGCAACTATGTGCCGTCATACGCCATCAACCAGTACGAAATCTGGCAACCAGAAACATTCAATCCGGAAATCATTGACAATGAACTTTCATTGGCGGAGAGCATCGGGTTCAATACCTTGCGCATCTACCTGCACGAGGGGCTGTGGTATGCCGACAAAGTGGGATTCAAGAAACGTGTCGACCAGTTTCTCGACATAGCGGACAAGCATGGCATGAAGCTGATAATCACGTTTTTCACGAACGGCGGCAACCATGACAAGGTATTCAGGCTCGGCCCTCAGCCGGAAGCGATTCCGGGCACGCATAATTCGAACTGGATTCCGAGCCCGGGAAAGGCAGTGCTCGATGACCCGGCGCAATGGCCACGTCTGAAAAAATATGTCCAGGACATCCTGCGCACATACAAGAACGACGACAGAATACTTTATTGGTGTCTGTGCAATGAGCCTGAGAACACTAAAAACGGATGTGACGTCAGCAAATTCATGCCGGAGGTATACAAATGGGCCTGGGAAGTCCGTCCAAGCCAGCCTCTCAGTTCTCCTGTATGGCAGCGTCCGGGCATAAACGGCACGGCTACCAAGCTGGACCTCCTGGCTTATGCCTGCATGAATTCCGACATCATCACCTTCCATTGCTATTCGAAGCCGAAAGAAGTGGAAATCGACATACAGATGCTACAGCGTTTCGGCAGGCCGATGGTTTGCCAGGAATACCTCGCCAGAAACTACGGAAACACGTTTTTCGATGTTCTGCCTATTCTGAAGAAGTATAATGTCGGAGCCATCAGCTGGGGTCTTGTGAACGGCAAATGCCATTTCCATTACCCGTGGGGACACAAAGTCGGAGATCCTGAACCGGAAATCTGGTTCCACGACATCTTCCGCCCGGACCATACACCATACGACCCGGCAGAAATAACCTTCCTTCAAGAAATGACGAAATAACATCATGAAACATACTGGAATCATAACAATCCTGCTTGCCCTGACTTCGCTGTTCGCCTCATGCGACAAAGGAGGCGCCGACACACCTATAGGCCCGGAAGACATGACCATGAACGTGCTCTTCATCGGAAACTCGCTTACAGCCGATGCCGTGGAACATCTGCCGCGCATATTCAAGAATATGGACATAACGAACGTCAACCTTTATGCGGTATATCGCGGTGGATTCACACTTCCGCGCTATGTAGAAGTGTATGACGAGCCGAATTCATGCGCATTGTTCTATTGCAGGGCCGGTCATGAAGACTGGGAGGTATGGGACGTGAAACAGGATGACTGCCTCAAAGACATTGTCAATCTACAGCCTTGGGACGTGATTTCGATTCAGGAGCATACCGGGGCGGAAGAGGCATGGAGCTGGACCCCGAGGGAGGAGACTGCCATCAAGACATTGGTGGAGAGGCTCAACAATGCACATCCGGACCACCTCCCGACGATGGTTTATCTGATGTCCCACGTCTACGGCAACGTGCGCTACCAGAACAATGTCCTCTGGGAGAAATTCGACGGCGACAACAACAAGATGTGGGAGACATGCCTCGGATTCATCAAGCCGCTCAAGGAGCGCATTCCGATAAATACCATAATTCCTTGTGCCACAGCCGTCCAGAATCTCCGCACATCCGAATTGAACTGGACTCATCCGATGGACATGTCCCGTGACGGTGTGCATTCCGACAAAGGCATCACACGTTTCTGTGAGGCTGCCACGGTCTTCCAGATGGTATTCAAGCCACGTTTAGGGAAAGATATTTCGGATTGCACCTATACCTACGACGTATCCAATACGGAAAGGGGCAGTTTGTGCACTCCGGTGACGGCCGAAAACCGCACAATCGCCATCCAGGCGGCCAATGATGCCGTCAAGGAGCCTACTAAAATCACACGTCTGGCAGGAGAGAAGCCGGCAGATGCCACGGTGAACTACACATTTGCGCTGTGCAGCTATTTTTCTTCGCTTGCCAACGGACTGAATGACGGAAAAGGCAAGATGTCCATACCTGACGCAGGTTCGCCGGAAAAGGTTTCCTGGGAAATCAGCGCGACCAGAAGTGATTCCTGGGCAAAAGAGGAAAGCGGGGCGTTCAGCGGATTCGAGAAGGGAATTTTCGACGGTTCGGCGAATAACAGGATAAAGATGGGAACGGCATCGAACACGTTTTCCGAACTGGTCATGAAGACGACAAACCTGTCCGGAAAGACTGTAACAAATGTTTCTATAGGCCTGTCAACCGCATCCAAAGGAATGACAGGCAAGGTTTCCATCAAAGTGGGTGGCAAAGAAATAGTTTCAGGCAAAGACATTGAGCTCTCCACAACTAAAGTGAAGAATACCGGTTTCATTTACGGCGCTGACTGCAATGAAGCGGGAGACGTGGAAATCACCGTCCACGACATCGCCGGCACTAAGACAGTGTTCTATCTATACCCTGTATCTATCACATACAAAAACAAATAAATCTCAATAACCTCACGAAAAAACCGGAGCTCCGATTGATGCGGGGCTCCGGTTTTCGTTATGGTCGAAGGACTAGTAACCAGGGTTCTGGTAGAGTCCGTCAGGATTCAGGATGTGCTGAGTATGAGGAATCGGCAGATAATAATCCGTGTTGTCATACTCGGTAGCGCCGTCTTTCTTCATGAGGTCCAGCATTTCGGCCTTGGTGTAGCCGCGCTTCATGTCGCTGTAGGCCTTGAACTCGTAGACAAACTCTCTCCAACGCTCTGTGTAGATGGCATCGCGGAGAGCTTTTCCGGTAGGAGTTACGCTGGAAAGACCTGCACGGTTGCGGACCATGTTCAGATATTCCTGAGCCTTGGCTGTCTGGTTGCTGTGATAATAAGCCTCGGCCAACATCAGGGCAACATCGGCATAACGGAGAACGACATTGTTGCAGCCGTAATATCCTGAAGGATCCAGGTCACGGTATTTCAATGTGTAATAAGTGTCGCTACCCTTGTGGGCACCACGGGCGATAAGTTTGGACATACGAAGGTCACCTGCCTCATTGTAAAGACTTGTCGTCTTGTTGAACGGCATGAAATGACTTCCGGAAGTTGCCTTTCCGTTCACTTCCTTTGAAGGATCATTGATATCGGTAGGGCGGAACTGCGTGTTGTAGGATGAGTTGGCAGAGTTTGAACCGCCGATGAACACCAGCTGGAAAATACCTTCGGCAGCAGTTGCCTGCTTGGCCACATCCCAGATTTCCTCAATGTCCACATTCTTGAAATCACCGAACGGCTTCTTGCTCCATGCAGCAGTAAGCTGGGTGATGGCAGTCTTGCAGAGTTCAGCCTTCTTGGCAGCGAAATCCTCGTCCGTAGCCATCTGGAGAGCAGCTTTTGCCCAGAGAGCCTCGGCAGCGACCTTGGATGCACGACCGCAGTTGGCAGCTGTCTGAAGGTCAGGAAGCTTGCTGGAAACAACGAACTCGCAGTCATCGAAAATGGCCTTGTAAACGGTCTCCTTAGGCTGACGGACATTGGCTTTGTTCACACCGTCCAATGTCTCTATCTTGCTGAGGACCACAGGGACAGGACCCCAGTCGCACACGAGGGTGTAGTAGCAGAGAGCACGCACGAACCTGACTTCAGCCTCAAGCTGTGACCTTACGTCAGCAGATGCATACTTGATGTCATCAATATGCTTGAGCACGACATTGGCACGGTCAATACATTTGTAGATGGCGTTCCAACGGCTCAGCACCATCTGGTTGCCGGCCTGTACCGTACAGTTGTCGAACTGTGCGTTTTCACCGCCGCCTACTCCGGTATCAGGGAATGTAAGGAATCTCGCCTTGTTCTCTTCGAAGTAGCAGGCGCTGCTTCCCATGAAGTTGCCCTCCTTGAGGACAGCATATACTCCATTCACGGAGTTCTGGATATCCGTGAGGGAAGTGTAGTAGTTGGCTGTCGTGACAGCATTCGGATCCGAGAGATTCAGGAAATCACTGCAGGATACAGCCGCTACTGAAATTGCAATAATTGAAAAAAGTTTATTGAGTTTCATAGTCATATTCATTTAGAAAGAAAGTTTGAAACCAGCGGTGATAACCCTAGCCACAGGATATGAACCCCAGTCGAAACCAGGCATCATGTTGGCATTGGACTTGTTCTCGGCAACAGTCTTTCCTCCGGTAGAATACTGGTCAACCTCAGGGTTGAAGCCACGATAGTTGGTGAGGGTGAACAAGTTGTCGCCGTTCACATAGACACGGAGGCCCTGGATATGGAGTTTCTCGCAGACCTTCTTAGGGAAGGTGTAGCCTATGCTAGCGGTAGAAAGACGCAGATAATCGGCATCGTCGATGTAACGGTCGGAAATCTTCATGCCGGTATTCTTGTTACCATGACGGAAAGCTCTTGGAACATAACCGTCACCAGGCTCTGCATCACTCTTCCAGCGGTTGCGGACTACGCCGTACTGGTTACCTGAACCCTCCATGTTGTAGCAATAGTAGTCATTGAAGTTGATTACCTGTGCGCCGACTGAATATGTGAAACCGAGGGCGATGTCGAAGTTCTTGAAGGAAATCGCAGTGTTGAAACCGCCTGTAAAATCAGGATATGGAGTACCGATGATTTCGCGGTCAGCCTCGGTAATCTTATAGTCTCCGTTGGTGTTGTGGTAGATGACGTTACCAGGTGAGAGATACTCGAGTGCATAGTCAGGAACTGCAGGTCCCTTCAGGACGTAGCCTTCAGGGAATGATTTTTCGTTGGCCTCGAACACCTCGCGGTCTTTCAGGACGTTCTGATAGTCAGCCTCTGACATGATGCCGTCAGTTCTATAGGCAAGGAATGAACCGATAGGATATCCTACCTTGGTGACATGGGTCTGTGCAGAACGCATGGTGGTGTTGTAGATTTCATCTACGCCGTCAGCAAGGTAAAGCACCTTGTTGCGGTTCACTGAGATGTTGGTTCCTACAGTCCATGTTACAGGACCTTCGAGGATACGTGCATCGAGCTGGATATCGAATCCCTTGTTCTGGATCTTGGAATCACCAAGGTTGGTGGTAGTGGATGTAGAACCTGAGATTGAAGGGATTCCGAGCTGATAGAGCACGTCGGAAGTATTGGAGATATAGTAGTTTCCGATAAGGTTGAGACGACCGTTGAAGAAACTGAGATCAAGACCGATATTGGTCTGCTTGGTGGTCTCCCAACTCAATGTAGGGTCTACGAATGCCTTCTCGTATGCGGTAGAGGTAACGCTGCCGCCCATTGCGGTGGTACCTGTTCCGATAGTGGCGATGGAAGCGTAATTACCGATATTGTTGTTACCGCTCATACCCCAGCTTCCACGGATTCTGAATGTCATTCCAGGGAGCTTGTCCTTCAGGAAAGGCTCGTTGGAAAGTGTCCAACCTGCTGAGATTGATGGGAAGTAACCCCATTTGCTCTTGGAACCGAAACGTGATCGGCACGGAAGCTTCCGGTAAGACTGTAACGGTCGCTGTATGAGTAGTTTACACGAGCAAGGTAAGAAAGAAGGTTGTACTCGCTGCGGCCGACGCCATATTCCTCGACCGCTTTAGGGTCTACTGTCGCACTGATGTCAGGAATACGGTTGTCAGTGAACTGCTTGGCCATGATACCGATACTGCTGTAGATATTGTCCTGGACAGTGAAACCTGCGAGGGCATCGAGACGGTGGTCACCCCACTTGTGGTTGTAAGCGGCTGTGAACTCACCGAGAGAGTCCTGATTCTTCAGTGTTCTGGAAATGGCGTAATGGTTGGAGGTCTCCAATGCGCTGTTGTAAGCGATGTTGGCACCCGAACCGATACTGTTCTGACGGAACTTGGTATAGGTCTGGTCATACCAGAGACGACCGAGCTGAGCCTTGAGCTTGAGACCGTCAATAGGCTCCCATGTAGCTGATACAGTGAAGTTATGTCTGGTCTTCGTATTCTTGATAGGCAGGTCATGTGCCACTACAAGCGGAGACTCCGAAGAGTTGATACCCCAGTTCTTGGCAAAGAAGTTCATCCATGAACGTGCCAGTGTTCCTTCAGTATTGTAAGCTGCCCAATCTTCAGCCTTCATGTTACCGTTGTTGTTGGCGATTGCCCATGCCTCCGTGCCTGTAAGGCTGCCGTCATTGTATGCAGGGAAGTTAGGAATCGCTACGAGACAGCCCTGTGTTGCGCCATCGGCACCCTCCGTATTCTCGCCGCCGCCGTTGCTTCGTCCGTAGGTCTTCACCTCACGTGTCTTGGTATCGGTCATGGAGTAGCTGGCTGCCATGGAAAGTCTCTTCGAAATCTGTGCATCGATATTGACTCTGGCATTGATCTGCCTGTGGTTGGACGGCGCGATGATACCGTTCTGGTCAAGATAACCGACAGATGCCATGTACTTGATATTCTTGGTACCGCCGCTTACGCTGACATTGTGACGCATCATACCGGCTCTCTTGAAATATTCGTCCTGCCAGTCGGTGTCATACATGAATGCAGTGGAAGCATAGTCATTCTTGCTGAAATCCCAGAAGAATGGTGAAAGACCGATATTGTCCACACCCTGGGTAATTCCGGCAGCTTTCAGTTTCGCAACACGGGTAGCATTGTCATCCTTAGGGTCGTAAGCTACACCACCTTTCTGGCAATATGCCCAGTAGGAGTTGTTTCTGGCCTCGACATACAGCTCTGCAAATTCACGAGCATTGAGGAGGTCGACCTTACGTCCGAGAGTCTGCACGCCATAAGAGAAATCGTAGGTCACGGTAGCCTTTTCATTGTCACGTCCTCTCTTGGTGGTGATGAGAACGACACCGGAAGCACCACGTGAACCGTAGATTGCAGCTGATGCGGCATCCTTGAGGATTTCGATGCTCTCGATATCGTTAGGGTTGATGAAATCATCATCCGCTACAGGATAACCGTCTACGACATAGAGAGGAGAAGTACTGGCTGTCAGCGAGTTGACACCACGGACGCGGATATTGACGCCTGCACCCGGAGCACCGTTTGACTGACGGATCTCGACACCTGCCACGCGGCCTACAAGAGCCTGGCCGACTGTCGCGGTAGATTTCTGGAGCTCGTCACTCTTCACAGACGCAATGGAACCGGTGAAGTCGCTCTTACGCATAGGCGCATAACCGACCACGATAGTCTCGTCAAGGAAATTCGTGTCTTCAATCATGACAATGTCAATTCTGCTTTTCCCTGTCAGTTTAACTTCCTGAGAAACGAATCCGAGACAATCATACACGAGAGTCTCGCCTTCAGCAGCTGAAATAGAGTAAGTTCCGTCAACCTCGACGATGGTTCCGCGGGTAGTGGCGCCCTTCACGATGACGCTTGCACCTACCAGAGGTTCACCTGATTCCGACTTGACGGTACCGGAAATTACAACTCGGTCTGTCTGGGCGAACACGGTAAGACCCGTGAGAGCCATCACACAGCAAGCTGCAATGATACGCAAAAAAGTTTTCATAAACGTAGGTATTAATAGTTGGTGTTATTCTATATTGGTTGTGGATAAATTCACAAGATTTCCGCTTATGTGAGGCGGATAAAGAATTGGTTGGCCGAAAGGCGCATGACAGAAGTATCAGGTATATGTATTGGTCATTTTTATCGTTTTACACCCACAAATGTAATATTTTTTCCACATATACGACACTATTTTCGTCTTTTTTTTCGAGGCTTTAATACTCTATGACGATTCTGCTCTTCCCCGACAAGTCCTCATGAGAAATCCGATACCCGTCCATCGGGCGGCCATTGACATAGATTCTACGGATGATGTCATCCGGTGACCTGCGCCCCTTGGTTTTTATGGAAATCTCTGATTCACCGTTCTTTATACGGATTTTATCATACAGCGGAGAGAACATTTCATAGGTTGCCTCCCCGACTACTACCGGGTAGAATCCCATTGAACTGAACATATACCACGCGCTCATGGTGCCGTCATCCTCGTCCATTTCCGGCGCGAGTCCGTCCGGCGCATTGCGGAACGCCCTTCCGACGAAAGGCTCCGGGTATTCAGCATTGCCCCCATAAACGTGGATCATATCGTCGTCCGTAAGCAGGGCGCGCACAAGCCTCTGAGTTTCAGCAGGATTACCTAAGAGATTGAACAGGAACGGCGTGTGGACGTCAGGTTCGTTGCCCTGATTGAACAGGTGCTTGCCGAAGAACTCCTCCAGTTCTTTCTCCAGCTTCTCCCGTCCTTCCAGCGCAATCATCTTGTCAATGCAATGCGGTGCTGCCCAGCGGTATTGCCAACGGCTTCCCTGATACAGCCCATTGCCCTTCATCTTCACGAAATCATCCGTAACCGTCATGAATTCCGAAGGCCAGACCGCCATGAAAAGCGAATCCGCCCTGTCCGCATACACACGCGCCTCATCTTCTTCGCCAAGAATGCGGGCAATGTTGCCAAGCGCCCACAGGTCATAGGAACTTTCCATCTTCTGGTCAGGAGTCCTCATCGGCAGCCTTTCCGCCTCCTCCTTCATGCCGGGGTATGCGACTTCGAGACAATGCTTGTCTGCAGCGCCGCGACGGTATGCGTCCAACAGCATTATCACGGAATGTTCCGTCCTCACGGTAGGCACGGATTCATGCGGGGTCGCCCAGTCTCGTTTCCCGGTCCGGAAAATATCCGCCATCGACCTGCTGATGTCACGCATTGCCATAGGGTCGATCAGACATAGCAGCGGGAATTTCGAGCGGAACGAATCCCAGACGGACCATGAACTATAATAGGTAAATCCCTCAGCATCATATATTTTGCCATCAGTCCCCTTATACTTGCCATAAGATGTCGCCATCATCGGACTGAGATAGAGCCGGTACATCAATGTATAGAACAATGTCTTCTGCTCCGGTGTGCTCCCCTTCACGCTGATACGATCCAGCTTGCTTTTCCACGCCGCTACCGCATCCGCATGTATCTTCTTGAATGTCAATGCTGCCGCATCTGCCTGGATGGCATTGGCCTCCTTACGGCCCACCGGCGATACCGCGACCCTGAATTCGACCGACTTCGCGTCTTCTGCAAAGCGCAATGTCGCCGTCCCGTCATCTCTTCGGACGATGTGGAAGTCATTATCCGTAGAGACATTGAAATATAATTTATAGGAGCCGCGTGCGCAGGCTGTAGGAGCCTCGACCCAGCCCTCGATCATTGACGGGGACGTGATGTCGAACTGGCATTGCACGTTCCTGGTATCGATGGAAGATGCGAAATTGATGAAGAATGTGCGGTTGCCGCCGGCCGGGAGCAGGTATTTTTCGACGGCCATGTTCAATGTTGCCGTCAGTTCCGCCCTCACGCCGTTGTCAAATGTGGTCGCGTAAAAACCCGGATGTGCGGATTCTGTGCCCTTCACGATGTTCAACGGAGTGCCCTCTGCGGCCGGTCTGATGCTCAGGTTGCCGCCCGATCCGAAACAGCCGATTCCTGAAACACGGTTTATGGAGATTCCGCTCACGGCAGGAACGCTGAAGTCATATCCGGCATGTTGGTTCGGGTCGCTGTCGGGACAGACGGAAATCATTCCCAACGGACATGCGGCTCCCGGCGCCATCTGGCCATGGTCTCCTGAAGTTCCCAGAAACATGTTGACATATCGGGCATTGCCTGCATTGATGTCCACAAAAGAAATTGCAGCCAGTGCAATGAAAAGAATCGTCTTCTTCATAAAATGTGGTTTGTACGGCGGCAAATTTAGAAAAATCTTTTTATTTTTGTGAAAATGAATGTTATGGACAAGGCAATGAAATATATCGTACGCGCGATAAAGTATTTTTTCTACTTTTCGATTCTGCTCATCATCATATTGTCGGTGCTGGTGCTTGCGCACGTGGTGGACGGCAATATCGAGACAATGTTCAGGAACGGTTACAACTCCCTGTGGCAGATAGGCTTGATGTTTGCAGCGGTTGCTGCGGTGTACCCCGTCTTCGGTTTCGTGAAGAAGGAGGCGGTCATTCCGGGGGAATATGCCGAGATACGAAAAGGCGTGATTGACTACATGGAGAACCGTGGTTACAGGCTGGAAAGCGAGAAGGGCGAGAACATGACGTTCCGCAACAGGAGTCTCCTGAACCGCATCACCAGAATGATGGAGGACCGGATAACGTTCACCCGCACGCTGGGCGGTTTCGAGCTGGAGGGTCTCCGGAAAGACACCATCCGTGTAATCTACGGTCTGGAAAACGCCCTACGCAACTCCTCTGACGACTAACAGGAGTGTACCGGACGTACACGACTTATCATAAAATATATACCGAAAAGACGAACAAATCATGAATGAAGAATTTAAGACAGTAGCTAAATTCTCCGACCCGATGAGCGCGGAGATAGCAGCCGGAATGCTCAATGCAAACGGCGTTCATGCAGAAGTTTTCGGGCAGACATCCTCTTATCCTTCGATCAATGCTGCGATTGACAGCGTGGAAGTGAAGGTGAATGCGGAGGATTATGAATTGGCCAAGAAACTTTTGGCTGCAAATGACAAGGCAGAGTAAAACTCTTCGCCATAGGCTTCTATAAGAGGTTCGCGTAGAAATTCATATACGCGGACCTTTTCTTTTGCACCTTTGGCAAATGCGTCTTTGCAGATATCCCAGCGGTGAAGGTTGAGGGCATGTTTGCCGTTGGAGAGTTCGGTGACGCGGATGGGATAGAGCCAGCACGAAATAGGCTTGCGGAAACGAGTTTTTCCGGAGAAAAAGCAGCGTTCCATGGCACAGAAGCAGTTTTTATGCTCGTCGAAATGGGTAAATGCACACTCTTCCGTGCCCGGGCAGAGAGGCGTAACTATATCACCGTCAACGTCTATTTCGAAAAAGCCCTTTTCATCTACGACTTTTCGGCCGGTTTCCTGCATAAGATGAGAAAAGGAAGGATAGGCTTCCTCTATTTTTGCAACTTCTTCCTCTTTCAGCGGGGCACCGCTGTCGCCTATGATGCAGCAACAGCCCTTGCATTTCTCATAGTCGCAAGCAAAATATTCAGTGATAACCTCTTCCGAAACAAGGCAATCCCCTATTTCGAAAATTGTTCCGAATTTACGATCCATATATTATTTATCTCTATTCAATGTATCTTTCAACTGAATCGAATACGAAGTCACGTAGACTGTGCCAGAACCGGACTTGGTGGAGTCGACCGTTACCTTGACAGAATCGACTGCAATCCTGGTCGAGTCTGCGGCAACCTTGAGGGAATCCGCCGGAGTTACCGTCTTCAATGTATCCTTCTTAGGAATTATCGGCATAGATACCGGCTTCGGCAATTCACTCATGAAGCTGCGGAAGCGTGCTGAATCCAGCCAGACAGGGCTGTATGCCGTAGTATCCAGACCGATGGCCCTGTAACCTTCGCGGGCTATGCCGAGAGAATCAGCAACAGGCTGAGGTACAGGGATTTCGCCGTCAAATACCGGAGTTCCCTGCTCGATAAAGAATCTATCTCCTACGGACTTGGTCCTTACAGCATATTCGGCAGTACGACCTTCCGCCATCTGGTTCAGAATCTGGTTCACCCTGTCCACCGTCACCTCATTTATCTTGTCCTTGTACTTGGTCACCAAATCCTTCCCGTAGGAATAACGGAGCACAAGCATTGATATAATCATTTGAGGGTCAGCGAGTCGCGCCTCGACAGACTTGAGCAGGACGGACCGGTAGACGGAGAGGTCGGACGGTGTGAGCGACACGGAACCGACGGCCCTCCTCAGCTTGGAGACGACCTCTTCGACGGAATCGACCTGCATGAGCGACGCCGGGACGCCTGTCCTGTCGGACATTGCACAATGCATCCTGAAATTGAACCTCTCTTCCGGGAACATCACGAAATCCCATGATGCTTTACCGTACCATCCGCAGTCGGCAAGCGTGGATGCGAGCTTGTCCTGCATGGCCATCGCGGCAATGTTTGACGACATGAAATTGGCCGCCGTATACATTAGAGGTGCGGAAATGCCGATTTCCACCTCCTGCTTGTCGCCCGCCACCAGACGGTACGCATTGCCGGGCCCCACACGGAACTGGCTCCTGGTGCGGAAAGAAGAGGCTTTCTCCGTGCTGAAACCGCTAAGGTCGCGGCAAAGGTCTTTTTTCAATGTATATTCGTCGAAGTCACCCACGATAATCAGCACGCCGTCATTCATCTTGGAGAACTCGCTGGCATAGAACTTCTCGGCGCGTTTCTGGAAATCATCCGGAAGATCTATCGGGCGCTTATACGAAGAACAGTCATTGCCAGGGAACATAAGGCTGTCCAGGACAGCTTCCATGGACGTCTTTTCCAATGCCTTTACCTTGTTGCATTCCCGGTAATAGTCGTAGGCCGCGCGGTTCATGGTTCTGTTTTCCGCCAGAGAGCACAATGATCGCAGCAGCAGATGAAGACGTGACGACGGAGCTGCGCCGCTTATGCGGAGATCCGACACCGTGACCTCTCTGGACATGGATATACCATTGGCTGACAGCATGTTGGAGAAGTTATAGCAAGACATTCCAGGCACGTCATAGAGTGACAACATATCTGAAACGTACGCTCCTTCTCCAGATTTCAACCCAGGCACCAGGGAATATCCGCCCTTCAGGAGCCACATATAATGGAACATGCCGGTCTTGGGAACATTCTTGTAAATGACACGGAGGCCGTTGTCGAAGGTCCATATCTGTCCGCCGGAAAGCGGTTCCTGCGCTACAGTCTTGATTTTCAGCTTCGTACCGGGTTTCTTGAGTTTCAATGTATCACTGTAGCTGACCGTATATGGTTCAGCGGCTTTAGCTGACCACGATGCCGCGAAACACTCAGGGACATTGACCTTGGAAAGGGTGTCCGACATGCATTCGACGGTGAGGTTCTTCGACTTGTCGAGCAGCGCGAACACGAAATTGTTGAAAAGTTTCACGCCGAGGTCATCCTGCAGATTCTTCGTGAGGAAGAAATCCATGCTGGTGGCTGCAGAAGCAAGCGAAGCACCGTAAAGATACGCCGAAATACATTGGTCAATATATACGGTATTGTTCACGACATCCCCGGAGAAATCGCGTTTCATGTTCATTATCAGTTCATTCTGCGTATCCCGATACTCTGCGGCGCCAGATCCGTATGTGTCCAGGTTCGCCAATGTCTCCGACAATATGGCTGTCGCCTTCTTCAGATATTCTTCGGATGTGACAATGCTGATACGGAAGAGTTCGTTTCCTGGGCCCTCCTTGCTGCTTGTATATGAATACTTTATGTCAGAGACAGGCACACCGGCATTGCGCAGGGACTTGGCCAGACGCTTGCGGAGAATGATTCCGAGCTCGGACGCGAACTTCTGCGAGACCAGAGGCTGGACGGTGTTCATGTTCTTTTCCGGGGTTCGCGGATAGACGTATTCAGCTGATACCGAGGCCAATCCTTTGGCCGTCGGCTGCACATGCCTATATGAGGCTTCACTCGAACCGGACCACTTGTATTCCGATTCCAGCATCGACGGACGACCGCGTGTAACCAGCATTGAAAGCATGTTCATCTTGTTCAGCACTGCCCCGGCATCGACATCGCCGGAAATTATAATCGCCTGATTCTGAGGCGCGTACCTGCCACCCAAATACTCCGACTGCATACCGATGATGTCGAACACCATCAGCAACGTTGAATCGACGATATCTTTCGACCTGGAAAATTCCAGATTGCGGAAACGGTAGACGGTAGCGTCCGGATAGGAAGCGACATAACCCTCGGCTCCAGGCCAGATGCAATTCCTTGAAAGATAATGGAATGGGGTATTGGTACGGAAATGTGGCAGCATGGTGAGCGAGCCCATCGCGTGTACGGCGGTGGAGCCGGCAGTATATGGGGTTTCATTGTCATAACCGCCCTTCTGGACGAGGGCGATGTCGGCCCTGCCCTTCTCGGTGCTGTTGGTTACGAGATAATATGCGATACCGTTGTCCAACATGCCTGTCTTGATCCTCGAAGCGACCGGCAATGACGGCAGGTCCGCTGCTGGCATCATTATTGAAACCAACAGCGCGGACAACGAAAATAATATCCTACGAATATTCATATATCAAATATCAAAAGCTTCTTATGCAAATTTAAGATATTTTTATTATTTTTGCCTTATTGCGTGTTCGGGCTAAAACCGTTTACTGCAACAATTGTACTTGAAAAAACATTTAAAGAACTAATATCATGAAAAAAATCATTCTTGCCATGGCGGCATTTGCCTGCTCAATGAGCCTCATGACCGCACAGGATCTCGCCACAGCTACTGCGACTTATAATAGTGGTGCAGAAGCGCTTACAATGGGTAATAAAACCAGCGCTCTGGAATATTTCCAGAAAGCCCTCACTATGGCCGAGGCTCTCGGTGATGAAGGTGCTGATGTTGTCGCAAACTGCAAGAGCGCCATTCCTTCAGTTATCCTTTCCATCGGCAAGGAATTCTATAACAACAAGGATTTCTCCAATGCCAAGGCCAAATTCGTAGAGGCTGCTGAAGTTGCCAAGAAATATGGAAACCAAGAAGTTACCGCAGAGGTAGAGAGCCTTCTTCCTACCGTAGGCAAGAGAATCGCCCTCGCCAAAGTCAATGATGCGATGAAGACCAAGGATATCGCAGGCGTACTCGCTGGTTACGAGGAGGCTATGGCTATCGATACGACAGATGCAAACACCGCTCTTAAATATGGTCAGTTCCTCGGCAATGCCGGAAAATTTGACGATGCAGTCAAATATCTTGAGCTCGCTGCACGTCACGGCCAGGAAGGCAATGCAAAAGCCGTTCTTTCCACCACATTCCTGAAGAAGGCTGCTGCCCAGTTGAAGGCTGGCAAATATGCTGATGCTGTGGCATTTGCAGAGAAGGCAATCAACTACAAGGAGAATGCACAGGCTTACCTTATCGCAGGTCAGGCTTCACAGAAAGCGAACAAGAATGCCGACGCTATCGCAAACTTCGAGAAATATCTTGAGGCTGCCCCTACAGCAAAGAACGCAGGTGCAATCGCTTTCACAGTAGGCGCTCTCTATCAGCAGGCAGGCAATAAAGCCAAGGCCGTAGAGTTCTACAAGAAGGTCGAGGCTGATCCTCAGTTCGGCGCACAGGCCAAGACTCTCATCACTTCACTCAGCAAGTAATTTCTTGCCGGCAAATTCTAGTGAAATGATTGATCTGGAACTACTTGCTCCGGCGAAAAACATAGAAATCGGCATCGCGGCCATCGACTGCGGTGCCGATGCCGTTTATATTGCAGGGCCGGCTTTCGGTGCCAGACAGGCTGCCGGAAACAGCATGAAAGATCTGGAGCAGCTCTGCGCCTATGCACATAAGTTCGGAGCCAGGATTTTCATGACGCTGAACACCATCATATATGATGATGAGTTTCAGGAGGCTTATTCCCTGATGTGTCAGGCAGAAGATGCAGGCGTGGATGCCATCATCGTGCAGGACCTCGGGATTCTGAAGATGGCGGACGGCGGCCCGGACGGCAATGGACGTCGCATCAGGATTCCGCTCCATGCTTCGACACAATGCGCTATCCGGAGTGTGGACAAAGCATTGTTTTACAAAGGATTGGGTTTTTCACGGCTGGTTCTGGAGCGTGAGATGGAGCTGCCGCGCATCAGGGAAATCAGTCATGCCACCGGCAGCGAAATCGAATTCTTCGTGCATGGCGCCCTCTGTGTCTGCTACAGCGGGCAATGCTATCTGTCAGAGCGCATTACAGGCAGAAGTGCAAATCGAGGCGAATGCATCCAGGCGTGCCGGTCACTCTATAACCTGACTGACGCATCGGGCAACGTGCTGGTAAAGAACAAGGCTCTTCTTTCCCTGAAAGACTACAACCTGCTGAAACGCATAGGCGACCTGGCGGATGCCGGCGTCACTTCATTCAAGATAGAAGGCCGCCTGAAGAACATTTCCTACGTCAGAAATACGGTCCTGGCATATTCCATGGCACTCGACGAGTTGGTTTCAAGACATCCTGACAGATACCGCAGGGCATCTTCCGGCATCATCACCGGAGGGTTCACGCCCGACCTTTCCAAGACATTCAACCGCGGCTACACGGAACTTTTCATTGATGGAAAACGTGGTCAATGGGCCAGCATGGACACTCCGAAAGGCATGGGCGAACTCATCGGCAAGGTGCGCACGATACGCCCTTTCGGAAGGGATGAAATGGAGCTAAATGTCGAAGGCATACATGGCATAACTCTCTGTAACGGAGATGGTTTCGCATTTACGGACAGGAACGGCGACATCGTCGGATTCAGGGGCGACATCTGCGCAGGCACGACAATCCGCTGCCGCAAAACAGACGGGCTGACGCCGGGGACGCTGCTCTACCGCAACATCAGCACCGAGTTCGAAAAAATCCTCGCCACGCAACTGTGCCGCCGCATGATTCCGGTCAATGTCAATGTTTCGGTATCCGGCGACGCGTCCGGCGGCTATACCTTCACCGCCGACGCAACGTCTTCGGACGGCAGAAAGGTTTCTGTCAATGTCCCCGGGGGCAATGCTGCCGCTAAGAATGCCGAGAGGATGAAGTCAATGATATTGAGCCAATTATCCAAGACATCGGAGCATTATAGCTTCAGTGCAGAACTGGTCATTGAGACTTCCGACGGATGCGTCCCTTTCGTATCTTCCGCGTTTCTGAACGGTATCAGGCGTTCGCTTGCGGAGTCGCTTGACGGAATGCCTGCAATCGCACGTCCTCTTATGAATCTGAGGGATGGAGCGGCAGATGGCAGCCCAGCAGCACCGGAAAAGATTGATTATAAGTCCAATGTAGCCAACAGGATTGCCGGCCAGGTGTATTCCGATTGCGGGGCGAAGATCATAGATGATGCGTATGAGATTGGGCATCAGGTAGATGCAGAACTTATGCGGACGAAGTATTGCATCCGGTATGAGTTGGGGATATGTCCGAAGCATAAGGGGAGGACCGGCCACGGCAGCATTGACCTGAACGGAAGAAAAATCGATTATCCGCTGATGCTGGAAAACAACGGACGGCGTTTCGTGCTGGATTTCGACTGCAAGAATTGCGAAATGACCGTTAAGGAAAAATAAAATAACAGGGCGGCTGAAATTCGTTTTTCAACCGCCCTGTTATTCTATATACAGTTTGTGAAGTATTTCCGAATGAATATAGGCCGGAAAGACGAGCTAAAGCTCCCAAGCGAGGGCTGAAGCGCCAAGGATGGCAGCGTCAGACTCCTTAAGCTGAGAGAACACAATTTTGACCTTGTCGCGCCACAATGGGAGGACATTGGCATTCATTGATCTCTCGATAGGCTCGCGGAGGAAGTCTTTTGCGCGTGCGAGGCCGCCGAAAAGTACGATTGCCTCCGGTGCGCTGAACGCGATGAAGTCTGCAAATGACTGGCCCAGAATTGTTCCAGTGTATTCGAAAATCTTGAGCGCAAGCTTGTCACCTTCCTTGGCTGCCTCATAAACATCCTTTGAGGAAATGTTGTCAAGGCTTCTGAGTGAAGATGGTTCCTCGCTCATGTCGAGCCACTCGCGTGCTGTGCGTGCAACGCCGGTTGCTGATGTGTATGTTTCGAGACATCCGGTCTTTCCGCAGTTGCAGAGACGTCCGTTGTGGCGGACTGCGCATGTGTGTCCGAGCTCGCCTGCGAATCCGTCGTGGCCGTAAACGACCTCGCCATTGATGACGATACCGCTACCTACGCCTGTGCCGAGGGTAATCATGATGAAGTTCTTCATTCCCCTGGCAGCGCCATAGGTCATCTCGCCCATAGCAGCGGCATTGGCATCATTGGTAAGTGCTACCGGAACGCCGTTCATCTTGTCTTTCAAGAGTTTGGCTACCGGAACGATACCCTTGTTACCCCATTTGAGGTTGACGGCATTCTCGATTTCGCCTGTATAATAGTTTCCGTTAGGGATACCCATTCCGATTCCGCGGACCTGTCCGGTAACGCCTGCGTCTGTCACTACCTTGGTGATGGCTTCTGCAAGTTCCCCGATATAAGGGTCTACTTCATCGTATGTATCTGTGCGGATAACGGTCTGTGCCAGCACCTGGCCCCTCATATCCACAACACCTATCTTGGTGGTCTGTCCGCCTACGTCGACACCGACTACATAAGGCATATCCATTTTGTTCATATTAATTATATGTATATTATTATTCTACCGGGATATCTGTATTGACATTCTTGCAGCCTTTGAGGGCGTAGTAGAGAATGTAGCAGAGCATTGCCACTACAAGCCAGTAGCTTGCCATGTAGCCTTCATATTTGGCGATGAAGTCCTGGATAAGAGGCATCACGCCGCCGCCGACAACCATCATCATGAAGATACCGGAAGCCTGCTCGGTGTATTTTCCGAGGCCTTCAGTACTGAGGTTGAAGATACCGCCCCACATGAGTGATGTGCAGAGACCGCAAAGTACCAGGAAGAGCGCCTTCATAGGAACGCCTGAAACCATTGTAAATCCGTCTTCTACACTGTAGGCCGGCATTGAAATGGTAATATCCTTAGGGAGGAAAATTGCGATGACGGTGAAGAGGATTGCGATAGCGGAAACAGCCGTGAGCTGGATTTTAGTGCTGATCTTGCCGCTGATGAATGAGCTGCAGAGACGTCCTACCATCATAAGCAGCCAGTAAACTGCAGCGATTGCACCGCCGGTTGCCATACCGTTCACGGTGATGCCCGCGCCGGCCTCAGTAGCGTCAGAGAAGTAGAATATAAGCTGCGCAGGGATACCTACCTCTACACCCACATAGAAGAAGATTGCAACGACTCCCATAACGAAGTGACGAAAGGCCCATGGGCTGTGCTCGAATTTCACTGATTTTCTTTCAGCGGCAGGCTCCGGAATATTTACCAATGAAATGATTACGTATGCCAATGCGAATACGCCCATTGCGATGAAAAGCAGAGGAGCCACGTCGCTCATGGCTGTGGTTTTCGTAACAGTTCCGATGAGCATACCTACGAGGAGCGGAGTAAATGTTCCGGTAAGGGAGTTCAATGTTCCTCCGATCTGGATGAGCTGGTTACCCTTGTTTCCGCCACCGCCGAGGATGTTGAGCATAGGGTTCACTACCGTGTTCAGCATACATACGCAGAAACCGCAGATGAATGCACCGAAGAGGTATACGTAAATGGCAGATGCACCTACGAATGCACGGCTTGAGAGCCACTGGATGACGATTCCGATGAATCCGGTAGCGAGGGCTGCCAGTGTGGTTTTCTTGTAACCGAACTTGACGAGCATCTTACCTGCAGGGATTCCCATGAACAGATAAGCGGCGAAGTTCATCATGTTTCCCATCATTCCGGCCCACTCATACTGGTTTTTCCAGATGGTGCCGAATGGAGCGGCCATGTTGGTCACGAATGAAATCATCGCGAAGATGAAGCACATGGTGACAATAGCCACTACGTTTGTTTTTTTCTGTGTCATATTCAATGTTTTAATGTTTGGTTTCTTTCCATTGCGCCACGACTCGGTTCTATATCGTTTTGCATTATCGTGCTAAATTACTAAAATTCCGTATTTCCGGCAAATATTATAGCGATTTTGCGGCCAAAAGAAACTTTCCGCAGAAAAAACATTGCCAAATAATAAAAAATACCTATATTTGCAGTCCAATTCGCCGGCGCGGCCTTTTTTGCCGGCAGAATACGCAGGATGGTTCGGTAGCTCAGCTGGATAGAGCAACAGCCTTCTAAGCTGTGGGTCTTGGGTTCGAATCCCAACCGAATCACGAGTAAGGAGAAAGCTCGCTGTCGATAGACAGCGGGCTTTTTTGGTCAAGGGCGCCGTCGGGAATCTCATTCCAGTAAAGGCGCCTTGGCCGAAAAAACCAAGCCGGTGCATACCGGCGCCAGCTTTCTCCGCCGCCACCCGTAAGATTGCCCGTGGCAGGGCAAGGGATGCGCGACCACCGGGAGCGAATCCCACATCATCTCGCCATTTATCTCAGATACTTGCTGAAAAACCGCCAGATCTCGTCGCAGGTATCCATGTCGGCCTCTGCCCAACTGTGCTTACCGCCGACGACCTCATACAGCCGGACTTCAATTTCAGGGCCGCCCTTCCAGGCTGGCTCGCCACCACAATAACGGTGAAGCACGACGGCATTGCGCCTCAACGGCAGATTTTCGGTAACCTCGTGAGTACATTTCGCCTCTACAGCCCACTTCGCAACAGCCATCGGCACAGACAAATACGCACCCCAGCCACCTTCGTTTTCAGGATCACCGGCCCAAGCGGAAGTCTTGTCCGAAGTACCATGAACCTCCATGAGCGGAACCGGGCCTTTCGAATGAAGTTCCTTGTCCATCCACACAAGCGTCAGCCCCGAAATCGGTGCAACGGCAGCGAAAAAATCAGGCCTCAAATACGCCATCAGGTAGCACATTTCGCCGCCATTGGACATGCCCGTCAGAAAAGTATTGTTGCGGCTGAGATTGTATTCCTTCTGAAGATGACGCGCCAATTTACAAAGGAAATCGACATCATCCGTCTTCAATCCCGCCTGAAAAGGATAGCCGACGTTCCAGCAAGTCTTGCCTCTCGCATCCTTGGCACCCTGCGCATAGCACACCGCAAACTTCTCACGGTCAGCTACTTCACGCAAATTCTCCCCGCCCTTCATCGCACGCCCGCCATAGCCGTGCAGCACCATGACCAGAGGTGCGTCCGGAACGATTCCCTCGGGAATATAAAGCAAGTACTCGCGGTCCATCCCCCGATGCCGGAAAAAATGATGCTCCTCTGTTCTTGTCAATGCTGACGCGACAAAAGAGATACTCATCGCCACGATAAAGGTCAATGACTTCCTGACGTATTTCACAAACATAATATCTGTGTGTTTTTACCCATTTGCAGACAAAGTTATTCATAGACACACAGATATCCAAGAAAAATCACTCCACGAGACCCCGGCCAAGCAAAGAATCCAGAGTTTCACGCAGAATCGCGTTTTCTTCCTTAGCCTGCTGGCCTTGCTCTTGTATCCGGACTTTCCGCCATCTGGCAGGCGTACATCCGGCGTTTTCCTTGAAGATGCGGATGAAATGACTCGGCGACAAAAAGCCGGATCGTTCTGAAATATCAGCCAGCGTCAACTTAGGATATTGCACGAGCAGGCGTTTCGCATATTCAATGCGGAGCCCTGTAATCCAGTCACGGAATGACACTCCGTACGTGGCATTTATGAACTCGGAGAGATAGGTACGATTGGTATGAAACTGCTCTGACAAGTCTTTTATGGTAAGTCCTGTCCGGACGTAACCATCAGCATTGACCCAACCCTTGATTCTCTCCGCGATTTCGGCATGGTAGGACGGCGCATCTTGCATCGGTTCCGCCTCAAAATGATCCAGCTCTTCATTGACCTCCATTGCATTTTCCACCTGCTCGTAAAACAGCATATAGTTCAGATAACAAAGGAAGAGATAGATGTAGAACGGGATTGACATCAGAATCCAGATATAGACGTATTGGTCGGGCAGGAACGTCAGCAATCCGCAGCCCACTCCGAATATTACGGCCCAATAAGTAAAAACGGAAAGCCACTTGATATAGGCCCCGATGTCGTCCGCATGGGTTTCGTTGAAAATGCGGATGACCCTGTGATAGGTCCGCAGCAGCCGCCATGTCAGGAACAGCCCATATACGACCAGCCACACAGCCAAGGCCAATATCGCCACTGTCCGAGCCGTCCCTTCCGGCAACAGTTTCAGGACAATGCAGGAACTCGCGGAGTACAGCACCCACAATGCCATATGTGCCAATAACCTGCGCCGGGTGATATATTTGCGGTCAAGCAATGTGGTTAGGGCCGAGCTGAACAGCCAGTAGCACAGGAAATAAGTGGACAGGTTCATCAGGATGTCGGCATCGGCGTCATTGAAACGGACTTTCATAAAGAAATGCACCGAATAGTTGGCCGCGAGCAACAGCATTGCCGCCCCCATTATGCGTCGGGAGCGCAGATAATTGTCAAAAATCGCCTTTTCCGGAGTTCTGGCAAACAAAAAGTAGAAGCCGAAAAACAACATCATCGGCAGCGCGGCACAAAGGGAATAGTTGTATATAGGGTCCATTGGGCTTTCATATATTTACGCCCCCTTAAGTTACAAAAAATCATTTTGTCTGAGAATAGAAATGACAAACTTTGCAAAAGGCCGGATGTCGCCGCCAATGGCACTGGTCAGGGCGCAGGAATACTCATTGTCCAAGGTTACACAACCTACAGCCACCTCAGGTTTGAATTCATCGCAGGAGACAAATCCAGCCAAGGCGACAAGGAAAGGGAGGAATAAATGTCTGGTGCTCATAATAATATAGTGTTAAGGGTTTCTCTCTACATACAATGCATTGATATCTGATTCCATGCATCATCATAGACAATCTAAGGGACGATGCGTGGAATTCTGGTCGTCAAGACGGCAGGAACAAACTGCGCCAAGTATCCCTTACCAATGATAAATGTGAACCAATTGAATGTGAACCTATCCAACAAAGAATAGACATTCGAACGACACAGACCGCAAATTCTTCGCCTTCGGCTCCTACACCTGGGCAGCGGCAAGCGTCCGTCTCCTGCTCGAACAGGCCACGGCACTCGGCTTCGAGCCAATCACCCTGCCGGAAGGCACAGAAATGTCAGAGTTCAGAGGGTCGTGGCGCAACTGCGACGAGAGCCATACACTGCAGTGGCGTGCTTTCCATCCGCAGAAACTTCTATGCGGGCCTCCGGTATTACCGAGTTTGTGAGAATTTTACCGTCCCGGACAATCATCCCAGGTTGTGGAATGTGGTAAGCAATGCCACATGAGTCCCACCACGGCATCTCATTACCGGCAATAATACTATAGAACTGACATCCGGAAAGAGTTGAATCCGCATTCCATCCGCGTTCAAAAACGCCGAGAATTTTCGGAAAACTATCATAGCAGACATCGTCAAAACTTCGTATGGTTTCGGTAAAAAGCTGCGCTTGTACGCCTGCTATGTTTTCCTCCTTTCTGACAGGAAGGCCAATCGATGTAGTGTCGTCAATGAAGCATGCCCAGTCGTGCGCGATTTCCTGTTTATTCGAAGAATATGCCTGATCTGCATATGTAAATTCCACATTGGACATGACCGTCGGGTAGCCACAGGCAGCTATTGTAAAAGGGAGCCCGCTGTTTCCCCCTGCTGTGTTCCAGACATGGTTCACAAACATTACATCCTTGAGCTTGGCTGCCACGGACGATTCCGTACAAGTTGCAATTTCCTGCCACCCGGCAATCTTCACTCCCCTGTCCTTGGCAATGTCAGCCACACGCCCAAGGAATGTCGCATGAAGCGGCCTGCCATACCAAGCACCGGAAGGGACTTCATCTCCCCCTATGTGAATTGCCTCGAGAGGAGTGCCCGCATCAGCATAAAGTCTTATCACGCTGTCGAATACACGACCTATAAACTTATACACCGATTCCAATTCAACACTCATCACATTGTCCGTATATCCCTGTGCTCCACAATAGCGTGAACTGTCAGCCGGATTTTGCAGACGCATAGACTCATCCCCGGTCCTTTTCTCGTATGCTTTCATGGAATATATTGCAGCACGGCTATGGCCCGGAGTGTCAAACTCAGGAATTACCCTTATTCTGCGTTCCCATGCGTAACGGAGTATATCCTTAAACTCATCCTTATTATAGAAACCATTGGACAAGGCGGAAGAATGAGGGTCCGCACAGCCGTCGTATGAAGGCTGCAGACCGAGTTCCGGATTAAGGCAATGGAAAGCACCGACTGAAGTAAGTTCCGGTATCCCGTCAATTTCCAGCCTCCAGCCCTCGTCATCAGCGAGGTGAAGATGGAGGTAATTCACTTTGTAGCCGGAAAGAATGTCTATAAGTCTCTTGAGGTTACCCGGCGTGGTGAAGTTCCTTGACACATCAAGCATATAACCACGATACTGAAAGTCCGGCCAGTCTTCGACATAGACATTTCTGAGGAGTTCCGCACCGCTGTTACGGCGCAGTTTAGAAAGAGTCATCCGCGCATAGAACTCCCCGTCGGCATCATTAGCGATTATCGACACCTTTCCGTCCGAATCAATCGACAGACGATACCATCCGTCCGGCTTTTCCACGCCAGTCATCAATGAATGGTTCTGTACATATTGGGAAGAATGGAGATTATTCTCCTCCCTGAGTTCGCGGTCATCTTTGAACGGAGTCCCGCTCACTCGCTTGAGAGAAGGTATGATGTCTGTGACACCCGGGCGACCGGCTTCCAATGATACATTATAGCCGTACCAGAACTCTCCGTCTGATTCCAGCGGAAGATATTCGTAAACGGTATTCAAGGCTGTACCGGTGGATGATTCGGAATTCATGTCCTGAAGAACGAATCCTTCGGGAGCCCAACTTCGCCGGGGAAGCGGAGCAGAGCGGTAGGATATGACCAACGAATCTCCGAAGCCGAGACCATCCCGAGGAGTTATTTTATAAAGGTTCCCCTGCACCTGCCTTATATCGGCATCCGAACCTTCAAGAACATCGAGGCCCGCAGGCATCTGAGAGAACCAGATTGTCCATTTTTCCGGCAACGATGCGGCATTATCGATTACTATTCTGTGGATACACTTACCGTCATTCTCCTCACCTTCAATCCAACGGATTTCAGGACCGTTCCACGAGCAGGAGATCGTCAGAACGAATGTTCCAATTATCGAGAAGCATCCGCAGACTAACAAGTCAATGTATTTAAAAATGTTCTTCATAATTCAACGGGCAAGTTCTTCCCTTGTATTCCCAACACATTCTATCAGAAGGGACTGATCTCCACAAGCAAGACGGAACTCCCCTGGTTCAAGAACCCAGTTCAGACCATTGTCCACAAAGGCAAGGTCGGAAGCCTTGAGTTCAAATGTGACGGTCGTGCTCTGACCCGGTTCGAGAGAAACTTTCGCATAGTCACGGAGCCGCCTCACATCCGGTGTCAATGAGGCGCACAAATCCGAGCAGAACAGCAACACTGCCTCTTTGCCGACCACTTTCCCGGTGTTCCTGACATCCACGCTGACCTTCAGTACGTCGCCCGCATGAAATTTCTGTTTGTCTGCCGTGAGGTTGGAATATTCAAAAGTCGTGTAACTCAAACCAAATCCGAAAGGCCACTGGCTCTCGATATTAGCATTGTAGTCATAAAGACCATCCATCGTCGCACGGTTTTCACAGAGCTTGTAGTCGTAGGTATTGAGGCGGTTCACATATTTCGGATATGTGTAAGGCAGCTTCGCGCTGAAGTTCTCCTCACCGCAGAGAAGGGACGCAAGCGCGTCTCCTCCATAATTGCCTGGAAGAAGAACTGACACAACGGCATCTGCCATCGGTTCAATGTCGTTTATTATTCTCGGACGTCCTTCATTAAGAATCAGGACAAGAGGCTTTCCTGTTGTCGCAAGAGCCTTGACAAGTTCACTCTGGTTCGGAGAAATCGTAAGGTCATTGATGTTGCCTTTGGTCTCGCAATAGGAGTTTTCTCCTATTGCAGCGACAATCACATCAGCATCTGCAGCCGCACGGACAGCCTTTGCAAAATCACCCCTCGTCTCCTGACGGAAATCTCCGTATTCCGGATATTCAAGAACAGGAACATACTCCACTTTTCTGAATTTTGCTGAAAGCGCCTCCCGAATCGTGTTGTATTTTCCGGTAAAATCCTGTCTTTCGGAGCAATCGCCCTGCCATGAATAGTTCCACCCGCCTCCGAGAGGGCGCATAGAATCAGCATTGGGGCCGACAAGGAGTATCCGGCTTTCCTTCGGAAGCGGAAGAATGGAATTTTCGTTTTTGAGAAGAACTTCACTCTCAAGCGCAGCACAGCGAGCCTTAGACACAAATTCATCGCAGCCGAGTTTTGCATAGTCCGAGCCGGATGAATATGGGTCGTCGAATAGTCCAAGTCGAAATTTTACCCTCAAAATGCGTCGCACCGCATCGTCAATGCGGGCCATTGGGACAATTCCCTCCTCCGCAAGTTCCGCAAGAATATCGCAGACCTCCACGCTGTACGGTTCCATAATCATGTCCACCCCGGCATTAACCGACTGGGCAATGGCATCTTTGTAGGTCGCGGCAGTATGGTCACGATCATATAAGTTTTTGACATCTGCCCAGTCAGTCACAATCATCCCGTCCCAGTTCAACCCTTCCTTTAGCCAACCGGTGAGCAATTCGCGGTTTGAATGGAAAGGAATGCCGTCGTTACTGGTGGAACTCACCATAACAGTGAGCGCTCCGGCCTCAATGGCAGCCTTGAACGGAGGAAAGAACTTTTCCTTCATTTCACGAAGGCTTACCATCGAGGGCGTGCGGTCCTGGCCTGAAACTGAGGCTCCGTAAGCCATGTAGTGCTTCACGCTCACTGCAACATGTTCCCCATCAATATGATTAGGCTCATTACCCTGAAATCCCATAGTCATTGCAGCGCCCATCCGGCTCTGTACAAGCGGGTCTTCCCCGAAACTTTCCCACATCCTTGGCCAGCATTGGTTTCTGCTGAGATCAAGGGTCGGAGTAAACACCCAAGGGACATTGCAGGCGCGAGTTTCATAGGCGCAAACCTCTCCCACATTGAAGGCGAGAGAATCGTTGAAAGATGCTGCAAGGCCTATTTCATGAGGAAAGAGAACTGAACCCACGGTATAGGATGCGCCATGAATCTGATCCAGGCCATAGAGGCACGGGATGCCGGTCTCATCCATGGAAATCTTCTGAATCTGCCCGATGAACTCCCTATAGGCAGCAGCAGAGTCTGCAGAGGTTCCCATAGTGTTGAGAATCGAGCCTATCTTGTACTTACGAAGAAGAGCCTCGCCATCGGCCGAGACTTTGTGAGTACCTTTCTCTATTATAAGCTCTGAGGTCAGCTGGGTCATCTGCCCGACCTTCTCCTCAAGAGTCATTGCAGAAAGTACTCCTTCCACCTGCGACTCTATTTCATTGTCGTACGGAATTGCGGGATTCGTGTTTTTGCCACCACAGGAGCAGAGCATGAAAAGCGTCAGCCCCAGAATTGTCGTTTGTATTTTCGTCATATCAAAATCAATATATGTCAGCACCTGCTCATCCTGAGTCTATAGTCCGCGAAATCAGGCACAGTTCAAGAAATCTTCAGTTTTTCAAATCCGTCTGAACTGATGCTGAAAGACGAAATCCTGCCCGAGCTGAACGAAAGAGCATGCGATGAAGAAAAGTTTATTGTCTTCACCCATGTGTCGGATGTTGTATAAACCGTAACCTTGAGCTTGTCGCCTTCAGCCAACTGCATAGGAATACATGCGAAAAACACATCGCTAAGAGCCTTCCCCTTAAGTTCATTGTTCACATCAAGATAAATATACTTTGTCGCATCCTTGTTAACATGAACCGTGTTCCCATCAAAATTGCGATAAATCTCCCCCGAAATGGGCTTGTTTGTCTCCAAAAGCACGCCGACTATTCCCGCCTCTATTTTCGAATCATTGCTTTCTCCAGGAAAAGCCTCTTCCGGTAATTCAAGTCTTGCGATTTTGCCGTATGCGGAAAGATGTGTAAAAGCCAGTGGGACATTCTCCGGATAATCCGTAAAATCTGCTCGTGCGACAAGCAGCTGCCCTTTCTCATCGCAAGTGCCCATATGCGGAATCTGATCGGCCGGAAGTATAGCATAAACAACCTTCTCACCGCCCTCATTTGCCATCCATTTCAGCGCTCCAAGCGGGCTGAAGGCAAAGAAGGAATGTCTGCCCGACTCTTCCTTTGAAAATGATGCCGAGAATGAGGCTTTCAATCCGCCTTCGGACGGCACAGGGGTCACATACTGTGCACCGTCAGTCCAATCCTGACCGCCGGTCTGCGAATTATAAAACAGCGCAACTTTCTGATTTTCCGTCCACAGCACAGGATAGTCTCCGTTGTCCGGAATTCCGAAAACAGTTTTAGTAACATGGCCAGACGCCGTAAAATCGACTGCAGCTAAATTCCGATTCACGACATCTGGCATAGATTCCTCTTTACAAGAAAAGACGAGCGTCAATGCCGTTACGGCAAACGCGATATTCCTCATCAGATTATTCATAACGCATTAAAGATTAGAATTCTCCATAATAATTATCTTCTTCTGCGGGATTGATGTAGGAGCCGCTGAATTTCTCCTCTCCGCTTGTCGCGAAGCCAAGTTCCGTGTAGACAGTCATCAATGTGACTGACGGAGTTTCATACTGTTTCATATTTGTCCTCAAATTAATTATGTGATTATCTGTCGCATGTGACATCAGCGCTGATAGACACGCACATAGTCTATGATGTACTCTGCTGGGAATATGGAATCGTCGACCCCCATATATCCACCCCAACTGCCACCTACAGCTACGTTAAGCTTGATATTGAACGGCTTGTCGAACGGCCATGACTGCGGGTCTGAAGAGCCGTCGTTGCGGAACGTATAGTAAGGGATGCCGTCCACATAGGCCTGTATATACTCCGCGGTCCACTCCACGCCATAGGTATGCCACTCAGTCTCAGGCGACTCCACCTCCAGCGATGTGGTAAGAAGGTTCTTGCCTTCATCGGTCCTGTCCTTCTTGTTATGAAGAGAAAACCATACTATGCCCGGCTCGCAGCCGACATATTCCATGATGTCAATCTCACCGTCCAGAAGGTTGTCCGAAGTCCTCGCGGCCGGGAGCATCCAGAAAGCCGGCCAGGTTCCCCTGCCTGCCGGAAGTTTGGCGCGCATCTCAATCTTCCCGTATGTCCAGGAACGCTTTGTAGTCAGCCTCGCGGAGATGTATTTCTTGCCGTCAAGAGGCGTATCAAGTTTGTATGCCGTCAGAATAAGGTTACCGTCCTTCACTTTGGAGACGACCTTGTCATCATAGGACTTGTCAACATAGTACTGCTCCTCGTCGTTACCCCATCCGGTACCACCAGTCTCGAAAATCCAGCTGTCCGAAGGAAACGCCCACGGCTTTCCGTCGGCAGGCTCTTCATCGAACTCATCGGACCAGACAAGGCGGTATTCGCCTGTACCCTCATCTTCCTCGTCCGGAGCGTACCAGTCAGGTTTCTTGAAATATTCGGGGTCTTTTCTCATGCATCCCGTCAACGCCGCGCAGAGCACCGACAGGAGTACCATATATATCAAATATCTAGTTCTCATATCACATCACTATTTCTTCGGAACAAATCTGAAATACCATGAGTCAACGGCAGTCTGAAGGCGAAGATAGAGACAGTCCGCCGTGAGTGCAAGAATCCGGTACTTACCTCCGAGGGCAGCCGGGACAGGAATCGCACTCGGGAAAGCCATCTCGGAGAAGCAGATGTAATGCACCCCGTTTTCCTCAACGATTTCCCAACTCTGACCTTCCGGTTGGCTGTATTCTATATCCGTGGCCACACTTCCTTCATGCCCCATGGCCGGAAGCGCAGACTTGTCGCAATAGACATAGCCGTTGGAGCGAAGAATATACGCATGGTTGTCGAAGCGGAATTCGAGTTCATCGTCATACATCGAGTAGTTTTTCATCTCATCCGGTTCAACAGGCCACCAATTCGGTTCAAGAGCATCCTTATCTCCCTCTCCATAGTGTCCTTTGGTTGTTTGGTCCCAAATCCACACTTTCTGCGAGAGATCCTTATTAGTTGTCAAGTTCTTCTCCATTTCAGTCATAGACGGTGTATCAGGCTGTTCCGGTTTGCCCGGAGTGCTGCCGCCGGTCTGCGGCTGCGTACCTTTGAGCACAAAGCGGAAAAACCACGAGCCATAAGTGTCTGAACCCGTGTCGTATTTCAAGAAAAGAGTATCGTCAGAAAGTTCAAGCACCTCGTATGCACCGCCCATAGCGGAAGGACAGCAAGGATAGGACGGAAAGCCACCATCGGTAAAACTGAGCCACAGTTTCCCGTTTTCGTCTGCATACAGTCCCCATTTCTGCCCCTCCGGCTGGGTGTACTCGACATCTGTTCCACGATAACTGCCGCCCTCCGGGAAACCCTCCGGATAGATGAGCGTGAGCACAGTCCCGTCCGCATAAATTTTACCTTTCGTGTCAAGGACATATTCCCACGTGTCAGTCACAAAAGACAATTCATCGTCATACATTGCAAAATCCTTCATCTCCCATGCGGCGACAGGCCACCAGTCCGGAGCCTGAGCATCCCTCGCGCCTTCACCGAAATGGCCGTCCTCAGACCAATTCCACACCCAGACTTTCTGTTCCCCATCGCCAGTGAGTTTCTGGACGACAGGATCATTGTCTGTGACCATAAATGTGAACGGAATCGGTTCACCCATTCCGCCGCTACCATAAACAGTAAGCGTGCCATCATATTCTCCCTTCATGAAATAACGCAGCGTAAAGTCGCGGCTGCTGCTTTCCAAATAGCCGCCGTCGGGTTTTCTGATTTTCCAGAACGGAGAAACCTGTTCCTCGTCAAATGTAAATCTTATGATATTAGGGGAGTCAGCATCCGGTGTCACTGAATACTTCGGAGACTTATTGTCCGGAACTTTGCCCAATTCAAATGAAGGCCCGGAACATGAGGCTGCAAGAGCTGCCAATGCAAAGATTGTAAAAATTCGTTTCATAGTCTATGTGTTGTCAATATTGGTTTTGTTTCAACGTTCCCTGAGCCTGGTCGATTTCTGACTGCGGAATAGGCAGCCATTTCTTAGAATCGGTATAGCCTCTTTCGCCGAGAACCTGCACGGCCTTGTCGAAACGCACGAGATCCCAGAACCTGTGCCCTTCCAACGCAAACTCGAGCCGGTTTTCAAGCAAAATGTTGTCAAGAGTGGCGGTGCGTTTCTTTGAGGCGAATGCTGCGTCCGTAACTTTCATTCCGAATGCGCGGGCCCGAACCTCATTCAGATAGGCATCGGCTTCAGCCTGCGGTCCACCGGTACGGAGAATAAGTTCAGAGGCGGCGAGAAGCGTCTCCGAGTAGCGCCATACCCTGTAGTTATTGCGAAAATTGAGTTCCGGCGCATTACCGTTATAGCGGCTGTGGCCATCGGAGCGTCCGAGGTACTTGCGATTGAAATAGCCGGTGTCATCGTAACGCGGAGTGTATGTGGCTTCAGGATGGGCCTGCTGCCACTTGGGAAAGCAGAGTATGGTAGCATCACGTCTAGTATCATCTGGATCAAACGCTTCATACAGAGACTTTTCAACCGGTTCGAATCCATAACCGCCGACATCGAACTCAGGCCCGGAATATCCGTTTATTCCTATGAGCGTCGGGAACACTGACCCACCGACCTTTGTGGGACTTTCCCACGTGCGCTCACTCGGAGAATCCGTGTAGTTGACTTCAAAAATCGACTCCTGACACCACTCTCCGGCATCTGTCCAAATGCTCGAGAAATCAGGACGCAGACTGTAAAGCTTAGAGCTTATTATCTCCCGCAAATCAGCAAGTACAGTCCCATACATAGTCTCGTCTTTCTGATACATGACCACATTGGCCCTGAGCATCTGAGCCGCTGCCCTGGTGAAGCGCCCATATTCTGAAGACTTCACCACTTTTGGAAGAGCGCTGCCTTCGAGTGCAGAATCAAGGTCTTTAAGCATCTCTGAATATACCCTGTCCGCATCATACTGCTCGATAATATAAGGACCGGAAGGATTCTTAGTGTAGTATGGAACATTTCCGAAAAGTTTCCAGAGCCAGCTGTAGTTCCATGCTCTGAGTGTCAATGCCTCAGCCCTGATACGGCTGCGTGATGCTGACGACATCCCGCTTGCTGTCCCGACATATTTCAGGACAAGATTGGCCCGATAGATCCCAGAATAGAATGTGACCCAAAGTGTCGAGGGCGTATAGTTCGGAGTCGCCGAAAAACTACGCATCAGATGAAGATACGGAATATCAGTCTCATTCGCGCCACCCACGCGGACATCGTCAGACATGACGTCAGAGACAAACTGCAGCGGAGCATAGCCTCCGAACACGAAATCCGGCCACTGCATCGGTGCGTACGCTGCCATAAGACCCTTCATCAGTTTTTCATAGTCATCGAAATATTCGTCTTCAGGAATTTCCGTTGTTGGCGTGACATTCAGGAAATCAGAAGAACATGATGCAGTAGCAAAGAGTCCGACAAGAGTTATTAATATGTATATCTTTTTCATTTTAAAGGTATTAAAGATTCACTTCATTTAGAAAGTCACCTGAGCTCCGACAGAAACTGTTCGCGGTGTCGGATAGACACCCCTGTCGACTCCGGTCGATGTACCGCCGGATGCTATCTCTGGGTCAAAGCCATCGTAACGGGTCAGTGTAAATAGGTTCTCGACCCCGACATATAAGCGCAGCCTCTGGACGAAAATAGTCTTCATCCATTTCTCCGGCATCGTATAGCCTATCTGCAGATTGCGCAGACGCAGGAAAGAACCATCATGGACATAGAGGTCGGAAGACTGCCAGTTGACAGCATCCACTTTGCGGGATAGGCGCGGAATACGGTCGGAGGAATTTGGACCAGTCCAACGCGAAAGCATATAACGCGGCATATTAAGATACGGATAATCAGACCGATAGGATGCATCAAAAACGTCATTGCCTATTGAGGCATAAAGTAATGCGGAAAAGTCTATACCCTTCCATCCGATGCTGATGTTGGCTCCGAGAATCCAGTCTGGAGACCCCTTTCCTATCTTTGTACGATCCTCGTCATCAATGGTGCCGTCGCCATTCACGTCAACAAACCTGACATCACCTGGCTTCGCGTCCTTCTGAAGCATCTCCCCTGCCGAATTGACGTATGAGGCAACGTCTTCCGTAGTCTGGAATATCCCGGCGGTGCGCATCCCATAGAAAAAAGGGAACGGCTCTCCGTTCTCGGCTCTAGTAATGGTGCCTATATTTCCGAGCACAGTGTCATAATTCGCCCATCCATTCTGATTGCCAAGCCGTATGACGCGGTTTTTCACATAGGTTGCATTCCCGCCTATCTCGAAATTAAAGTCACCTTTGGCAAAACGATAACGCACGTCCATTTCCACTCCCGTGTTCTTCATGTCGCCTACATTTCCGTAAGGTCTTGAGTTTCCGATATATTGAGGAAGAGGAACAGTCATGAGCATTCCGTTTGTCCTCTTATTGAACCAGTCTATGGTAAATGTCAGAGAGTTGCCGAAGAATCCTGCATCCAGTCCGACATTGTACTGCTCCGACTGTTCCCATTTGAGCTGATCATTAGGATAGGCAACCGGTGTCACACCCGGCTTTATCACATTGAGTCCCTCGGGACCCAAAATGTATCCTACACCGGAAGTCACCGTTGAAATGTAGCGGAACGACCCTATGGATTCATTTCCGTTGAGTCCCCAACTTCCGCGAAGTTTGAGCGCGGAAATCTGCGACGGACGGTTCTGCATAAACGGCTCGTTCGTGATGTTCCATCCGAGCGAAACAGAAGGGAATGTCGCCCATTTGTGCGATGGGCCGAAATTTGAAGATCCGTCACGGCGAAGCGTGAGTTCGGCCATATATCTCTCATCATAGTTGTAACTTACCCTCCCAAACCATGACAGAAGCCTATGGAAAGGAGACAGCGAGCCCCACGCGCTGCGGGAATTGGTGTCAGACTCGGTATTGTCTATCCACGGCTGTTTGGGGTTTCCTAGATCGTAGCTTGATCCTCCGATGCTCTGCGACTGCGAAGACGAGGCTGACTGCCCGAGAAGGATTGTGAGGTCATGTCGCTCTGCAATCCTGCAATTATACGAAAGTGTATTCTCCACCTGCCATGTAAAGAGCCGGTTCATGCTTGACCAGACGGAAGAACGGTCTATGTAGGTGTATCGCCCGAGCCAATAAGGCATCTGATAGCCGTCGTTGCCGCTAAAGATCAGTTCCACGCCATAAGAAGACTTGAATTTAAGGCCCTTATAGAGTTCTATCTCACCGAAAACATTGCCTACCAGTTTGTCCGCCTTCGACTTATCACCAGGAAGACTCAGGGACGCGAGAGGATTCACCATATTTCCAAAATCGTCTCCCGCAATGGCAAAGACATTTCCCTTGGAGTCTGTAACCGCATTAGGATGAGCGGCAAGGACAACCTGCGGATCATCGGCATAGACTTTCATTATCGGTGACATTGACACGGCACTTCCGAGTATGCTTCCCCGCTCACTGTTTTCGCCAATGCTCATCGAGGTCGTACGCGAGTAAGCCATATTTACTCCTCCACGGAAGTTGCGGAGCCAGTTGCGCTCCTGATGATCAAAAAAAGTGTAAGTGGTATTGGCGCGGGCACTGTAGCGGTCATAGTTTGAGCGATTGAAATTTCCGCCTATGATGCCCTCGTTGTAGAGGTAGCCGAACGAGAGATAGTAGCTCAGTTTGTCATTGCCACCACTGATGCTTGCCTGATGCTCTATGACAGGGGCATTATAGTTGAAGACCTCCTTCTGCCAATCTGTGCCTCGGCCAAATGACTTGGGGTCGTCATAGACAGGGGACATGCCGCTGTTCATATTCATTTCGTTCATCAGCACTGCATATTCTGTGGCATCGAGCACATCTTTGGTACGACACGGACTTTGCCAGCCATAGGAAAAAGAATAATCCAAAGACAGACGATCTCTGCTGCCCTGACGAGTGGTCACAAGAATGACTCCGTTAGCACCACGGGCGCCATATATTGCAGCTGATGCAGCATCCTTGAGAATCTCGACGGACATGATGTCGGCAGGGTTGAGATAGTCTATGCTGCCGCTTACCGGCATACCATCCACGATATAGAGAGGGTTGCTGTCATTGATTGTGCCTATGCCGCGTATGCGAACTTTTGTCCCGGAACCGGGCTGACCGGAGTTCTGTGTGATTGTGACACCCGACACCATGCCTTTCAGCAGATTGTCCACGCGGGTACCGGCTGTCTGCGTGAGCGCATCACCCTTGACGCTGCTGATGGCCGCAGTCACAACGCTCTTGCGCTGGATACCATAACCTACGACAACAACATCGTCAAGCATCTGAACATCCTCCTTGAGAACAATGGAAAGAGGCTCAGAAATATTTGCCGGCAAGAAAATATTCTCACTTCCGAATCCTATAAGAGAAATAGTCAGATGGTCAATGCCCTGAGGTATGGCAATTTCAAATTTTCCGTCAAGATCCGTCTCTCTGCCCAAAGACGGATTCTGAGGAAAGAATACGACAGCACCGACAAGTGGGCAGCCTGACTCATCCGTTACAAGGCCTCTGACCATACGCGTCCGTGGAGTCTTATCTTCAGGACGAAAAATGGAAATCTTGCGACCATCTATTATCTGATGCCGTAAGCCAGTACCTTTCAGCATCTTTTCAAGAACTTGATCAAGTCTCTCATTTTCAGCGTCAACTGTCAGCCTTAAATCCTGTTTGACGTCATTGTCCCTGAGAATAAAGGAACATCCGCACTGTCGGCCGATTTCATCGAGCAGGACCGCAAGCGGCTGATTCTTCATGTGAATCGTCACATACATTTCATCGTCGGTCTGTGCACTTGCCTCCACGCTGGCAAATACAAGTGACAAGATCGCCGGAACAAACCATCTGAAAACATTCTTCAGACAAGGGATAATTTTTCTCATATATGCTATTATATGCTATAATTGGTTATCAGTCAATTATTTTAATATCCATTTCGGCTTCCAGATGCGATATAAACAACACCACCATTCATCGTCACAGAATATTTTTCATCTACATCCAAATAGTCGAGTATTTCGTCAAGCGGAAGTCCGAGGTCGATGCTACCGGTAAAACGCTCTTCAGAAAGCCGAGCATCATGCACTTCTATCTTCACGCCAAAATGTTTCTGAAGCCTTTCCAGTATGTCTGTAACAGGACTGTTCACAAAGGCCATCCTTCCGTTCACCCAATCCGAGACGAAGGGCCCTGACTGGGACTTCGCCAATTTTCCGGTACTTCTGTCAAGAACGGCACGCTGCCCGGGAGCAAGTACAAGGGAGTCCCCGTTTTCCGACATCACTTCGACTTTACCTTTGACAAGATCCACAAAAACGACATCCCTATTCTTTTCAGCGCATACATTAAACACAGTGCCGAGAACCTTGACCTTCAAGGCATCCATGCTGACAACGAACGGATGACTTTCATCACGCCGGACATCAAAAAAACCCTCTCCGCACAAGCTGATGTTCCTGTTTTTTCTTCCAAAGTCCTTTGTATATGAAAGCCTAGAACCCGAATTGAGCCAAACTGTCGAACTATCGGGAAGAGTCAAAGAAGTACGCGACCCCTCGGGAACAACAACTTCGCAGAGCATCTGGTCCTGCGCGTCCCCATTGCTCCAAATGGAAAATCCGATTCCAGACACAACCCCTATCAAAAGAGCTGCCGCCACATATAACCACCCGAGGACAGGAAATTTCTTGACAGAAGCCCTTTTCATACGACGATGCAGCAGATTCCAATTCTTCCCTCGTGCCGCCTCAAAATGTGGCATAAGCGAACAAGCATATAGACGATTCAATTCATCGAAACGCCTCGCATACCTTTCATCGGCATCAATCATATCAAGGAAAGTCCTCACCCTCACGCCACGTAGACTCCCGGAGAGATATTCAATGACAAGTTCATCAAAATCCATGTTCCCACACATTTTATCTTCATTATTTTTGATTGACATACACTAATACGCAAAAAGCGCCGGCTGTGTTTAGTCGGAGCGCAATTATTTGAAAAAAAATATTGTCTAATTGACAATGCTTCCAAAGATATAGGCAAAGAGGACAGCTATTCCGAGTTCGGTCCTGAGCCTGTCAAGAGCCGTCTTGAGTTGCACCCTTACAGTTGACTGGCTGATATGCATCCTTTCAGAGATTGCCTCGGTGGACTCGCCGTAGTAGAAATATCGTTCAAACACCTGACGGCAGCGTTCCGGAAGACTGTCTGCAATCTTTCGGATTCTCTCTTCCGTTTCTTTCGCTGAAAGAGCCTCGAGCGGATGCTCATCACCGAGGCAACGCTGCTGTGCGAAAAGAAGAAGCTCTTTTTCATAGCTCTCTCTCAGACGCGCCTTCAGCATTTTGGAACGAAGATGGCTGACACAGGCATTGCGGACGCTGCCGACAAGATAGCCACGAATCGGAGCACGATACCGCCCACGATGATTCCAAATACTCATAAAGACATCACCTACAATTTCCTCCACAGCACAGGAATCCGGTACATACATGGCAGCCACAGAGCAGAGGTAGGACCAATATGAGTCGAACAAGCTTCTGAATGCCTGCTCGTCACCTTTATTGACACCGTCAATTAACTTCTGATCTACACTTATCATTTCACACTATGGGATTTCCGGACTGCTCAAGTTCGCGAAATGGCACGTAAGTTAAGACAAATCCTGATATAAAACAAGCGTAACCGCCTTTTATCCGCCCAGAACTCAGAACATATCAGGGTCACTATTGGAGTCCCCGTCCGCAATCGGAATCTCCTTAGGAGCATCCTGACGCTCGTCATGGCGTGGTCCACGGCTGTCACGGCGCCCATAAGAATCACCCTATAAAATGGTCTTTTCATGATTTATCAGTTTTTACAGTTTATAATCAATCCACGATTTCCGCAAAGAAAGGAAATCCCCCCCTTGCAGGCTTGAAATTTGTGGCAAAAAAACAGACAAAATTCCCCAGAGCGAGAAAAACATGAAAACGACAATATGGAAAGGCGCGGCTGACAGAAGCCTCCCGACAGTTTATATACATTCGGTTGCCGGAGACGGACACAACGTATGGAACAGATGCCGGGAAATAGGATGCCACGAATTCAACCTCGTATCCATACACGACTTCGACTTTGAAGGCGAACTTACGCCATGGCTTGCGCCTGGAGTCAGAAAAGGCTTGCCGATGTTCAAAGGCAATGCGGAAGCACACCTCGAAAAACTACTGAACGAGATAATGCCGGAAGTAGAAAAAAGCCTGCCACATCAATCTTCCGTCAATGCAATTGCAGGATATTCACTGGCAGGGCTCTTCGCATTCTGGAGTCAATGGAAGACAAACGTGTTTCACAGAGTCGGATGCGGTTCCGCCTCATTCTGGTACCCTGGATTCATTGACTTTATAAACACACACGAAATCCGGAGAAAACCTGATTATGTATATCTTTCATTGGGCGACAATGAAAGCAATACGAAACATCCCGTCATGAGTCGCGTAGGAGACTGCACAGCGCAGGTTCTTTCCCTCCTCGACAAATTGGAAATCCCGCACGATTTCGAAACAAATCCGGGGAATCACTTTTCCGACCCTGACGGGAGGCTCGCCAAAGCCATCAAAACTATTTTGGAATAGCTGGCAAACATCAGATTTTCATCGTTATAGTAGAGCAGTTCCGATTTTTTTTTCGTAGATTTAGAAATGTGTTTAAACGATAAGAATACACATGAAAACCAGAAACATTCTAATCATCTGCACGGCATTTCTCGTGAGCATGCCATGCGCTGATGCCCAGTAATTTAAGGACGGCCTCAAGAGCATCGGAGACAAAATCGGCAAACAAATCGTAAAGACGACCCAGTCTGTCAAGAACCAGACGACCGGCAGCAAGCCGACTACACAGAAGCCTGCCGCAGGCAAGGACATCTTCATGCCCGACTATAATCAATTACAAAGGCAAGAGAATCCCTGTCACGGAAATGCGCGGTGATATTTTCTGGGGTAAACCTATAAAATCCATCAAACTGCCGTCAACATTGACAGAAATATCGAACGCCGCACTCAGGGAAAGAAAGCCGTAGTTGTCTGTACATCAAGTACTCCGTGGCCATTCAATGTCCTGATGGGCCAGACGGGCGGTGTTGTAAGGTCAATAAAAAATTCATATATTTGTACATTGACGAATCAGGTATGAAGAGGAGTGTGCTGATAGTATTGACAATCTTTATTACGGGTTTGCTCATACAGGCATTCGCGGGCTATTTTCCTGCGGAGGCTTTCGCATTCCCTATCAATGCCGCCGTTCTCTTTGCGGCACTTGCGGGACTCTGGGTGCTGTGGCGTGAGAAACCGGGCGGGGCGGTCTGCAGATGGCTTGCATCCGGAAATACCAGCATTGCCCTCATTGCTGCCTTTCTAATTTGCTGCCTGATTCTCGGAATGAAAATGCAGGATGCGGATGCGGCTTCGTTTCCGGGCTTTGGGAACGTTCGCCGGACCTGGTGGTTCATACTCATTTCCATTGCATTGATGGCCAATCTCTTCGTGGTGATCCTAAGCCGCAGGAAGAAGGGCATCCGGTTCATTCTCAATCATATAGGTGTGCTCGTGGCCCTCATCGGCTGCTTCTTCGGGGCTCCGGACCATACCGTGTCCAGGGCAATAGTTTCCGGGGAGGCTGTCCATGAGGCTGTCGGGGAGAATGGAGAGATCGTACCACTGCCTGCGGCAATGAAATTGGATGGTTTCAATGTGGAACTGGACCAGCGGGGAAATGTGCGGAATTACAGGGCTCTCATCGACGTGGACGGGAAAAAGGTGGAGCTGAGGGTGAACCATCCTTACCGGATTTCAATTTCGGAGGATGTCTATCTGACAAGCTATGACAGAGACAATCCCGAGCCGCAATACTGCATTGTCGAGGTGGTCAGGCAGCCGTGGAAGTATCTGATCTGGGCAGGCATTGTAATGATGATGGCAGGGGGCATTCTGATGTTCGCTCGGGGCAAAGATGATAAAATGTATATCTGCACATAGCTGATAACGACACCGGATATGACGATTTCAGAAATAGAGAAAGTATTGCTTGAGCAGCAGGATGAACTTGAAGCCCTTGAAGGTGAAGTGTTGATACATCGCCCAATCAAAGGAAACAGCACTTGCGCATTACTCACTGGGATGCTACTATTTCAGCCGCGATTACGGCAAGGCTATTGATTCTTTCGAGAATTCAATCAAGCGCTGTCCTGATGGCGATGATGAGATTAAGGGTCGTGATTGTTAGAAAGAATGACACCAAACTCAGGCCTAAATAAAAAACCACCAGACATGTCATAAGTGTAATCCGGTTTTGTGCCGACATCAACACCAGCAATTAAATCCATCTTAGTTGTTACGGGCATGTATCCTTTGAGGTCAATAAAAACTGGGAAAAGTATAGCTTCATCGGAGAAATCCGCTGTTGCTCCCAGACCAACGCCAGCATAAAAATAACGGGAAAAACGCACACCATTGATAACTTCCAAATTAAGGTTATTTAATTCCTCATCAATACAGAATGAATAAGAAGTATTAATCTCGCCTTGATACTTGAAATACTTGGCATTCTGCGCTCCAACGCAAAGCGGCATCATAAAAAAGGCCATTCATCCCGGTTTGTTTTTTTAATTGATAAAACAACAAACTGGGAATTTTTCATATATTTGTGTCTTAATCTTCTGTTTCGGAAATAAGCCACTGACGGCATATGCTTGCGTTGCTGGTGATTCAGGCGTGCTGCAGTCATATTGGAGGATAGGGCATGACATGGAGCGTTTTCATATTCTTCGCTTCCGCCGCAGTGATTCTGTGGGCGGGAGGCTCGGCTGCCGCAATGTTTGCGCGGAGGAAGATGGCGATAGCCCTCATTGCCGCAGGTATCCTCGTGTATTCGGTCTTCATTGCCGGCTTCTGGATTACTCTGGGGCGTCCTCCGCTCAGGACGACAGGGGAGACCAGGCTCTGGTATTCGTTCTTCATGATGCTCTCGGCAATGCTGACCTATATCCGCTGGGGCTACAGGTGGATACCCGCATTCTCATTGGCCGTAGCCACCGTATTCATCTGCCTCAATCTCTTCAGGCCCGAGATACATGACGAATCCCTGATGCCGGCCCTCCAGAGCTGGTGGTTCATCCCTCACGTGACCGTGTATATGTTCTCTTATTCCTTGCTGGGATGCGCCTTCATACTGGCCTGCGTGTCGCTGTTCAGGAAAACGGATGAATACCTTCCGGCTGCCGACACCCTCGTCTACATAGGCCTGGCTTTCCTCAGCCTCGGTATGCTGAGCGGCTCACTCTGGGCCAAGCAGGCCTGGGGAACATACTGGAACTGGGACCCGAAGGAGACTTGGGCGGCCATTACGTGGTGCATTTACCTGATCTACATACACTTGAGGCTTGTGCGCCGCAATGCGAAAAGGAGGAGCCTCGCCGCATTGCTGATTGCCGGCTTCATCGGTCTTCAGATGTGCTGGTGGGGAGTGAATTATCTTCCTTCCGCGCAGGGGAGCCAGCACGTTTATTCGGGAGGCCGGTAAATTTACGACTCAAGACAGCAACTAACTCAAACTCTATATGTTATGAAACTAACATCCAAACTTCTGATTGGCGCCGGTGTCCTCCTGGTAGGTCTTGCCGTGGTTTACCGTGCCGTCAATTGCGCTCCGGACAAGAGTCTGTCATCGGATGCGCAGATGCTGCAGGTCATCAATGACGGTGGCTGTATGGATTGCCACTCGTCGGAGCCGAACCTGCCTTTCTATGCCAACCTTCCGGTGGCCAAGAGCCTTATCCGCAAGGACATTGACGGCGGATATGCCGTGTTTGACATCGCTCCGCTCAAGGCCGCTCTTGAGAATGGTACAGCTCCGGGTGAGGTCGATCTCGCCAAGACCGAGGATGTGATCCGCGACGGTTCAATGCCGCTGGCCAAGTACTATCTCATCCACTGGGGCTCGTCAGTAACCGCAGCCAAGAAGTCTGCCGTGCTCGCCGGTGTCCGCGACCTTCGCGCCGCGTATTATCCGAATCCTCTCGCCAGCCCTGAGTTCGCCAACGAGACTATCCGTCCGATTCCTTGCAAGGTGGATTACGACCCTGCCAAGGCCGCTCTCGGAAAGGTTCTCTACAATGACACCAGACTTTCCGCCGACGGAACCATCTCCTGCGCCACCTGCCATTCCATCGAGACTGCCGGAGTGGACAACAAGCGCTACTCGGAGGGAATTGACGGCCAGAAGGGCGGCGTGAACGCTCCGACCTCATTCAATGCCGTATTCAATTTCGTCCAGTTCTGGGATGGCCGTGCAGCCACTCTCGCGGAGCAGGCCGGCGGTCCGCCACTCAACCCTGTGGAGATGGGAAGCAAGGATTTCGACGAGATTTCAGCCCGCATCGCAGAGGACAAGGAGTTCACAAGACTCTTCACTGCAGTATATCCTGAGGGACTCTGCCAGGCTACCATCTCCGATGCCATTGCCGAGTATGAGAAGACACTCCTCACACCTGACAGCCCGTTCGACCAGTATCTCAAGGGCAACAAGGAGGCAATGACTGCCGAGCAGATCGAGGGTTACGACATCTTCAAGGATTACAGCTGCGCCACCTGCCACGCCGGTGTCAATATGGGTGGTCTCTCCTACGAGCTGATGGGCCAGAGGGCCAATTATTTCGAGGACAGGGAACTTAATCTCAAGTCAGGCCTCACCGACGGCGACAACGGCCGCTGGGCCCAGACCGGTGTGGAGCGCGACAGATACCGCTTCAAGACTCCGTCCCTGAGGAATGTAGCCCTCACCTGGCCATACTACCATGACGGCAGTGTCGAGACTCTCGAGGAGGCTGTCTCCAAGATGGCCAAGTTCCAGGTCGGCCGCACGATGCCAGAGGACAAGGTCCTGAAAGTCAAGGCCTTCCTTGAGGCTCAGACAGGCGTCCTGACTGAATTCCAGAATTGAAATGACTGACTGAGACAGATTGTCATACAATGTATTGCCAGGGGCTTGCGGATTCCGCAGGCCCCTGTTGGTATAATGCGTGTCATATTTAGGGACTGTCGGGAAATGTTAATCTTTTTCTAACTAATTGATTGCTAATGTGTTAAATATTTTGTATCTTTGATATGGAGAAAAAGAATTCCTCCAACAGGCCGTGGAAAGCTGCTTCCGATCCATGAGATGGCAGAGAACTTCGGGCTTGTCAGCAAGAGCATGAGACCGAAACTTGGACGCAGGTCATACTTCACACCTGAGGGAAAAGTGCTTTCACAGGGGAACGGCACCCCTGTCATTGAGAATGGACAAAAAATCCGGTTATCTGGATTATCGCGCTGTCAAACTTCTTCGTATACATAATCCGATTCACCATATTGGACTGGGGTTCAAGCATATTGACCCAGTTCAAAGGGCTGGACATCACGCTGACCGCCAGCGTTGTAGAGGCAATCCTGCTGGCAACACTGTGGAAGCAGCCCGCAACCGCATACGGAAGACTCGAAAAGATTACCGCGGAGTGCAGGAAAGAGAATCCTTGAGCACTTCCGCTATGGCTGCTGATTCTTTCGGGCCGAATTTGGAGCGGGTGGAGTTCCATATCAGGTAGAGGGCCGCGAGGACGGCGAGCCCTGAGATGATGAGGAACAACGGGTTGAAGCCCTGTGTGGTCCAGCGGCTCAGGAACCAGAAGATTACTATAAAGAGGAAACAATATACCGCATCGCCAATCCGGCTGGTTTTCTTGCCGGATTTGATTTCGATGCGGTATTTATATGATGTCTTCCCGTCTTCCGAAGTCTCCGTTCCGTCTTCGTAGATGTCGCAAAGGACATATCTGGTCTGCATGAAGATGGAATAATCGGCGAGGATACGGCCGCAGCCGAGATCTCCTGATTTCACATCTTTCGGCATGACAGACAGCACCTTGGCAGCAAAATCTTCCGGGCCAAGGACGGATGTCATGTTCAATTCCTTGTCTACCGACAGGTTTACGCTTGAATCCAATTCCATTGTCAATGATTTTCCGCGAAGGTACGAAAGAAATCGGAAGAGTCCTATATCGAGAACGCGTCGAAGCCGCCGTCGACAACGCAAACCGTACCGGTCACGGCCTTGGAGGCATCGGAGGCCAGATAATGAAGGGTTCCCACCAATTCATCCGGCTCCAGGAAACGTCCGATAGGAGTATGGGCGAGAATCGTATGCGAACGAGGTGTAAGAGAACCGTCCTCATTGGTCAGCAAGGTGCGGTTCTGGTTCGTCAGAAGGAAACCCGGCGCAATCGCATTGACACGAATGCCTTCGCCGAACTTCATCGCCAATTCAGCACAGAGATATTTGGTCCAGTTCGCCACCGCAGCCTTGGCCACGCCGTAACCGGCCACACGCGTGAGCGGACGGAGAGCGGACTCGGAAGCAAAATTGATGATGGAACCTTTACCTGACTCTGCCATGGATTTCGCGAAAACCATCGTAGGGATGATTGTCCCGAAAAGATTCAGTTCCGTGACTTTCTTCACAGCCTCCACATCAAGGTCGAAGATGGTTTTGTCCGGCGGAACCGTGGCGGAAGCCATATTGCCGCCGGCCGCATTCAGCAGAATGTCGATTTTTCCATATTTCTCCATAATCTGCTGATAGTTAAGTTCCAATGCCGCCTTGGCAAGCACGTTTGTAGGGAAGAAAGCAGCATCGCCACCTTCCGCTTCAATCTCTTTCACCAGCGTCTCGCCGATAGCGGCAGCCCTCTCAAGGTCGAGCAGAACCACCTTACATCCCTGGGCTGCAAAATATTTCACTATAGTGCTGCCCAACACGCCACAGGCACCGGTCATCACCACGACCTTGCCTTTCACGTCGAAAAGATTCTTTTCCATATTCTTATGTTTATTTCATACTTCTTATTATACCTTCCTGGAGGCCACGCAATTCAGCCAGGCTGCGCAGCCTGCCGTAGCATGAATAGCCAGGATTGGATTTCCTGCCCAAGTCGTCGCACATCTGATGCCCATGGTCAGGGCGGACCGGGATGCTGACTCCACGTCTCTGCTCCACTTCGAGCAATGCCTTCATCATGCCGTACATGTCCACATCGCCCTCCAGCAGGTTCGCCTCATAGAAATTCCCCGCAGCATCGCGTTTGGTGGTCCTGAGATGCACGAACCCTACGCGGTCGCCGAACTCGGACATCATTGACACACAATCATTGTCCGCACGGACACCGAACGAACCGGTGCAGAGACAGAGGCCGTTCGACTTGTTCGGGACGGCTTCCACAATTTTTCGGAAATCATCGGCCGTAGAGAGCACGCGCGGCAGTCCGAGGAGCGGATAAGGCGGATCGTCCGGATGAATGACCATAACAGAACCGCATTCATCAGCCACAGGGCAGATCTGCCTCAGGAAAAATATCAGATTTTCGCGCAACTGGTCTTCAGTCACGCTGTCATAACGCTTCAACGCCTCGCGGAACTGGTCCAGTGTAAAACTCTCCTCACTGCCCGGAAGTCCTGCTATCATGTTTCTGGTAATCAGCTGTATTTCAGCTTCATCCATCTTATCATATCTTGCTTTTGCGATTTCCAGCTCTTCTGGAGTGTACTCCTGGCACGCATATTCACGCCCGAGGATAAACAGGTCGAACGCCATGAACGCCGCCCTCTCGAAACGGAGCGCACGGGAGCCGTCCGGCATCATATACTGAAGGTCCGTCCTCGTCCAGTCGATTACAGGCATGAAATTATACGTGATACAATGTATTCCGCATTCGGCCAGATTACGGATGCTCTGCTTGTAATTCTCTATGTATCTGAGATATTCGCCTTCACGCGTCTTGATATGCTCATGGACAGGAACACTCTCCACGACACTCCACTTCATCCCCGCTTCAGCTATAAGTTCCTGTCTTTTACGGATTTCCTCCACCGGCCACACTTCCCCGTTCGGAATATGGTGCAGAGCATGAACGATATCCGTCACGCCAGCCTGTCTGATATAACTCAATTTCACCGGATCATCCGGTCCATACCATCTCCAGCTTTCTGTCATTCTAATCATATCAATGTATTTTTCTTACCGCAAAGATAGCAATGTTTTATTATTTCCGTGCACGGACACGGATATTTTTATCCAAATTTTTCAAAATTTGCGGAAACGGCCGTTTTTTCATAACTTCGCGCTACATAGCCAGATAAACATGAACAAATCCACTGTTACCATCAGCGACGTAGCCAAAGCTGCGGGCGTGACGCGTGGCACAATTGACCGTGTACTGCACGAAAGAGGTGAAGTATCAGAAGAAACCAGGGCTAAAGTATTGAAAGTCATAAAGGAACTAGGTTACAAGACCAATGTTTATGCGTCAATGCTTGCCAAGAACAAGTCCCACGACATTGCCGTAATTCTTCCGAAATATAAAAAGGGAGAATTTTGGGAGCTTGCGCATGTCGGTATCGAAAAGGCACGGGAATATGCCGGAAGGTTTTCGGTCAATGTGGACGAGTGCACATACGACCAGTACAGCGTGGATTCTTTCCTCTCCGAATGCCGGAAAGTGATAAAGACGGGATATTCCGGAATCATCATCGCCCCGATGTTCCTCCCTGCGACACGCACGATCGCGGTAGAGATAGAAGAGGCGAACATTCCTTATATCATATTGAATACCAGCGTAAACGGTATATATGGCCACCTGGCATATTACGGACAGCCTATATATGACAGCGGTGCTTTCTGCGCAGATATGCTCATGACCAATTCTGACGAAAAGAGCCTCGACACGATATATCTTGTACGAATCGAGCGTGACGTGAACGGCCTGTCCGACCCGTCAGCAGAAAGAAGACATGGCTTTCTGGACTATCTCTCAGCACATTACCCGGAAACCACAGTCAAGAGCATAGTGATAAATCCGAACAATGCAATGGAGGCGAACAAGGCCATGGACGACGCCTTCAGGAACATTGACGGATGCCCGAACATCGTAACCCTCAATTCCAGGATTTTCCTGGTGGCGGATTATCTCCGGGAGCACAGGAAGAAGGGCTGGAACGTAGTCGGTTTCGACATATTGCAGAAAAACATCGACGCACTGAAAGACGGATATGTGAAGTACCTTATCGGCCAGCATGCCGACATCGACGCACAAAAGTCAATCATTACGCTCACGGACCATCTGATACTGGGAAAGAGTCCGGAGAAACAGGATAACTACAGCTCCATCGACCTCTTGTCCAGATACAACTATCATTTCTACTAGTCTTCCAGAGTCACCACGCTATACTTCGGCACGAATACTTTCATGAGCAGCCAGCCGATGACGTATGCGAATGCGCAGATGCAGAATATTATGAAATAGCCTGCCGGTTTTCCCTCAAAACCAAGGAATTGCAGTCCCACCTTATCTGACCAGACGAACAATTCGCCTGCGAATTTCTGCATTATCATTGAACTGATACCGCCTGCCATTCCGCCGATGCCGGTCACCGTCGCGACCGCGGAGTTCGGGAACATGTCGCCGACTGTCGTATAGACATTGGCCGACCAGGACTGATGGGCGGCACAGCCGATTCCGATGAGCACCACCGCGAACCAAGGAGAAAATGTTCCGAGAGGCTGAGCCAGCAGCACGCATATCGGGAACAATGCGAATATCAGCATCGCCTTCATTCTGGCAGAATACGGGTCAAAGCCTTTTCCACGACGCATCGCCTTGTCAATGAACACCGTAGGTAGTTTTCCTCCGATAATGGAGAGCATGGTTATCGCATACAGTGTAAAGATCAATGCCATTCCGAGCGGCTCCGTGGTCTTGATGCCGAACTGCGTGTTCAGATAGGACGGTGTCCAGAAAAGGAAGAACCACCACACGCCGTCAGCCATGAACCGTCCCGCAATCACCGCCCATGTCTGCCTGTATTTCAATGCTTTAAGGATGCCGAGTTTCTTAGATTTCTCAGCGGTCTCCTCAGAGGCTTCGATCAATTTGTCCTGCCGGATGTACTCAAGTTCAGCAGCATTGACATACTTGGAGTTCTCGGGCTTGTCGTAGACGAAAACCCAGACGCCCATCCAGATGAAACCCAGGACGCCGATGATGATGAACGCCATTTCCCAACCATAAGCTTTCGCCAGAAGCGGAATCGTGAGCGGTGCAATGAGAGCGCCGATGGATGCCCCGGCATTGAAAATGGATGTAGCGAACGCACGGTCCTTCTTCGGGAAATATTCCGCGGTCGTCTTGATGGCGGCCGGAAAGTTGCCGGACTCGCCGATGGCGAGAACGCTGCGCGCGACCAGAAAGCAATACATGCTCACCGTGGAGATCAGGACTACGGCATCACCTGTGGCCCGGACAAGTTCGGCGGCGCTTCCCATTCCAGCAACTGCTTCTGTCACAATGCCGCAGAAGGCGTGCATGCACGCACCGAGCGACCATATTCCGATAGCCCAGAGATAGCCTTTCTTCGTGCCCAGCCAGTCCACGAACCTACCGGCGAAGACCATGCTGATGGCATAGATTATCGAGAATATGGAAGTCACTGTCCCATAGTGGGATTCGTCCCAGTGGAATTCCGGTTTTATGAATTCGTCCCAGGTCAGCGAAAGTACCTGGCGGTCAAGGTAATTGACAGTCGTCGCAAAGAACAGCATTGCACAGATCACCCACCGGAAATTCGTCATTTTATCTTTGTTGGTCATATTTACGTCTGAATTATGTGGTCCGTTTCTTTATTTCCGCGCCTCTTCGATCGCCTTCAATGAAGACGCGCACAATTCCGTGATTTTCGTCCAGTTACCCGATTTTACGACATCTTTCGGGAAAAGATTGCTCCCCATTCCCACGCATGACGCGCCGGCGCCGAACCAGCCCTTCAGATTCTCCAGTTCAGGCTTGACTCCGCCTGTAACAAGGATTTGCGTCCACGGCATCGGGGCCTTGACGCCTTTCACGAAGGCAGTTCCGAGCACATCTCCGGGGAAAACTTTGCAGATGTCGCATCCGGCCGCCTGGGCATTCCCGATTTCAGTCACGGAACCGCATCCGGGGATATAAGGCAGGCAACGACGGTTGCAGATGTCGGCAATTTCTGGATTGAAAAGAGGACCCACGATGAAGTTCGCGCCCTCTTGTATATACAATGCCGCCGTAGGGGCGTCGATGACGGACCCTGCTCCGACAATCATTTCAGGGAGCTCTGCAGCGGCATATTTCACCAATTCCGCAAAGACCTCATGTGCAAAATCTCCTCTGTTCGTAAATTCGAAAACCCGGATTCCGCCGTCATAGCACGCTTTGAGCACGGCCTTGGAAATTTCTGGGCAGGCATTGTAAAAAACCGGAACAAGTCCTGTCGAAAGTGCGGTGGAAACCACCTTCGCCTTATTGAATCTAGCCATAATCAAATATATTATCTGGACACCCTTCCGGAGACATTGCCGTTCATCAACGACTCTACCTCCTGCACGGTAACGCGATTATAATCTCCTGATATCGTGTGTTTTAAGCAAGATGCAGCCACGGCAAATTCCAGTGCCTTGCGGTCATTGCCGGGATAATGCAGCAGGCCGTAAATAAGACCTCCGGCGAAGGAGTCTCCCCCTCCTACCCTGTCCACGATATCCGTAATATCATAATGACGGGAAGAATATAAGGCCATGCCGTCGAACAGCACCGCGCTCCACGTATTGAAGTCCGCATTGACCGACCCACGCAGGGTTATCGCCACCTTGGAAGCTTTCGGAAATCTGAGCATCAATGATGTAGCCACGGACTTGAATTTGGACTCGTCGATTGCTCCCGAATCGGCGTCAAATCCTTCAGCGACAATACCGAACACTTTCGCTGCATCTTCCTCATTGCCGATAATCACATCACACCCGGCCACCAGTTCCGGCATGACTTCGGATGCAGTTTTGCCATATTTCCAGAGATTTTTCCGGTAATTCAGGTCGCAGGAAATCTTGATGCCGCGTTCAGAAGCCGCGCGTATCGCCTCCAGACACACATCCGCAGCACCCTGGCTAATCGCCGGCGTAATACCTGTCCAATGAAACCAGTCGGCACCATCGAAAACGGCATCCCAGTCAATCATCCCAGGCTTAATCTCTGACAATGAGGAATGTGCGCGGTCGTAAATCACCTTGCTAGGCCTCGCGACAGCACCCGTTTCCAAGTAATAAATCCCCATGCGGTCCCCGCTTTTGATACAATGATTCACGTCCACCCCAAGCCCGCGGAGTTCGGCCAGACAAGCCTTGGCAATGTCATTGTCAGGAAGCGCCGTCACGAAATGCGCATCCTCGCCGTAATTCGAAAGAGACACAGCCACATTCGCCTCGCCTCCTCCGAAAGTCGCCTCGAATTCATGAGTCTGAGAAAATCTGAGATGTCCGGGAGTCGCCAGCCTGAGCATTATCTCGCCGAAAGTAACAATCTTCGCCATTATTATAATGTAAATCAATGATTTAACGACCAATTCCCCAGCCGTGGCTGAAGGAAATATTCTTTCATGTGGCAAATGTAAGAAAAAATATCTGATTCCGTGCACGTACACGGAGAATTTTTTATTATATTTGCATGGACAATAAACGAAGCACTTAAAATGAGCACCTTCATAAACCCCGACTTCCTTCTGGGAAACAAATTCGCACGTGAGCTATATCACGAAAGTGCGGAAAATCTTCCCATCATAGACTACCATTGCCACCTCATCCCGCAGCAAGTGGCTGAAAACCATAAATTTGCAGACATTACGGAAGTATGGCTGGGCGGCGACCATTACAAATGGCGCGCGCTGAGAGGAAACGGCGTGGACGAGGATTACATCACAGGCGGAAGAAGCAGCCGGGAAAAATTCGAAAAATGGGCAGAGACGGTGCCATATACCATGAGGAATCCGCTCTATCATTGGACCCACCTCGAATTGGCCAGAGTATTCGGCATATATGACATATTGAAGCCCGAAACAGCCGATTATATATATAATAGGTGCAACGAATTGCTCGCGTCAGATGACTTCCGTGCACAGTCATTGATGAAAAAATTCAATGTGGAGACGGTCTGCACGACAGACGACCCTACCGACACGCTCGAATGGCACAAACGGATAGCTGAAAAACCTTTCGGTGTGAATGTGCTCCCTACATGGAGGCCCGACAAGATGCTCGGCATAGATGACCCTGAAAATTTCAAGAAGTATGTCGCCAAACTGTCCGGCATCACCGGCATCATGATTTCCGGTTACCAGGATGCCCTGGACGCATTGCAGAAAAGACATGATTTCTTCGGGCAGATGGGGTGCCGGCTTTCCGACCATGGCATGGACACGTTCTATGCCGAGGACTGCACACGCGAAGAAGCCGACAGGATTTTCAGAAAGTCCATGCAGGGGCAAATGCCTGACTGTGAAGAAATTGCGAAATTCAAAAGCGCCATCCTCCTGGACCTCGCGGCGATGGATTGCAAGAGCGGCTGGACGCAGCAGTTCCACATCGGCCCTATCCGCAACAATAACCGCAAGATGTTCGAACGACTCGGTCCGGACACGGGATTCGACGCCATTGACGACAAACCGGTTGCCGCTGCCGGGCACAAATTCTTCAGCAAACTCGCATACGGGGACAACCTCGGCAAGACAATCCTCTATAACCTCAACCCGAAAGACACGGAGGTCATGGCTACAATGGCCTATACTTTCAATGACGGAAAGACGGCCGGAAAGATGCAATACGGCGCGGCATGGTGGTTCCTCGACCAAGAGGACGGCATGCGCAAGCAACTCAACGCACTCTCATCGCTCGGCCTGCTCAGCCGGTTCGTCGGCATGCTCACCGACTCGCGCAGCTTCCTGTCCTACCCGCGGCACGAATATTTCCGCCGCATCCTATGTTCAATGCTGGGAGACGATATCCAGAGCGGCAGGCTGCCGGAGTCCGAACTTCCGTTCATCCACAAGATGGTCGGCGACATTTGCTATCACAATGCCAAGGAGTATTTTCAATTCTGATTCAATGACTTACGTCCGCGCGTCTCACGACCACAGCATAACGTGACGACGGAGTGATTTCTGTCAATGTTTCCAGAAATTCATCTTTTTCGGAGAAGAGTTTCCCTGGATCCGGGCTGTATTCCACGCACATGGCATACTGGCCGTCCAAGTCCGCCGGCTTCATTTCGAATGCCGGAAGTTTAGCGTCTCCCGGACGTAACAGCTTGATTTGCGGCGGATTACCATACAAGTGCCGGTCGTAGAGTCTACGAGCCAGCAGCCCCATGGTCATACGGACATTGAGTTCCCCGACAGGTGCAAGCCGATACCCGCCAGCCTCCTTATATATGAACATGTCTGCCCCGACATAACCGGTATATTTGCTCAGGAATTCACATTCCAGATATTTTTCCAATGCTGCCTTGACATTGATAATCAGCTCATTGGGGACATAACACGATATTCGGGAGAGGATATGCGCATCACTTGCGAGGACATTGCCCTTGTAGATTCCATTGTCATTGAAAAACAGTGAATAGCCTTCGGATGAGATCTCGGAGCGGCCCACACGGAACAGCATTGCGAAGTCCTGCACGATTTCCAGGCGTTTCTCGACCATGATGCTGCCCTGTTTGGCAATCACGTTTCGGCTCCACCCCAAATCACTGGCTGACAATTCATTGCAACGAGCCCAGCGGAGACCTTTCCCGCTGCCTGACAACGGGGCTTTCAACACGGCGTCCCCGAATTCTTCCACCGCAGGCGTCAAAGCATTGATATCGTTTATTTCCCTTACATAGGATATCGGACGGAGATGTTTCAGAAGACGCGCATCGGCATTGGCCTGAAAATCATTGACATAAATACTGGCGTTGACGGCGTTTCTGCGGTGCGACAGCCTGCGGATTTCGGCAATGTCGGCGTCGGATGGCAGCATTGACCCTGTCACGCCTTCTTTCTGAAGACGGCGCTTGAGCACTGCATCCCAGCCCCATGGAACGACCTCATTGTCAGATGATTGGTCTATCCACCGCGTCAATCCGGCGCAGTCTTTCCCGAATTCCAATGCAGATGCCGGCGGCACGAAGTTCGCGTCGCCGTTGGCCATGCACAAATCATGTTCGGGATTAAAGATGTTCATCGTAGCGCCTCTACCTCTTCTTCGCTGCGGAGAGTGGATTTGTCAGGCGAAAGGTACTTGTCGGCAAAGTCTTTTCCCTGGTCGGAAACCCGTAGGAAATAATTGTAAGCCAAGTCTTTATCTTTCGGAACTCCGTTCCCCCAATAATAGCATTTGCCAAGTTCGAACAGGCATCTGGAGTTCGGAATGCCTTGCGTCCAGGTTTCAATGGCCCGGTTCATGTCGACGTCATAACCGGCATTGCCCTTGCTGTATGCCAGCCCGATCCAATAGTAGCTGCCCGGTTCTTTCTGTTCGTAAGCGGCGCGGAAGTAGTCGTACGCCTTTTTCTTGTTGGTCATGACTCCCCTGCCCTGAAAATAGCATTCTCCGAGAAGTCTCATGCATGTGGCGTCTTCTTTTTCAGCTCCTGCACTGAACCAGCGCACGGCGACTCTGTAATTCGGAATTATACCGAGTCCATAGAAATATGCCTTGCCCAGGATCCGCATCGCTTTCACGAATCCGAGTCTTGCGGTGCGTTCACACCAGAGATATGCTTCGTGGTATTTTTCCTTGTTCTTGCAGTCGACATAGACGTTCCATGCTGCCTCCGCTTTCTTTTCAGGCAATGTCTCCTGCTCGTATGCCAGCTTGAAAAGATGGAGTGCCAAGTCGGTCTGACCCTTGGCCGTAGCGTCCCATGCCATAGTGAGATATGACTTCTTCACAGGCAGACGAACCAGCATTTTTTTCAATATAGACATATATGGTTATAGCTTTTTAGGTGTTTTCATGACGCAGCTCCAGAAACAAATATACTATTTTTATCCGGAAACCGGCATGTCGCCGTGCAAAAATTTCCGTCTGGCTTTGTAATATTTCAGAAATAATTTAGAAACTTAAATTATCTTTGTCGGAGGCAGAACGTAAAAACTGCATTGAGACGAACATGAAAAAGACATTGACAACAATAATTGCCGCGACGGCATTGGTCCTGACGAACGGCATTGGCGCGAATGGCGCGGTCCCGGAGGGCAGGGACACTTCGAATTTCCGCAAATGGGTGAACACTCTCGTCGACGACGAGATCAGCGAGCAGCTGGCGAACATGCCGAATATCGAGGTCGGCAAGGGCATTTCGTTCAGCCCGAAGGACGATTCTTTCAAGACGACGATCCGTTTCCGGATGCAGAACCTGGTGGGCGCATCTTTCGACAAGAGCATGGGCGTAACTGAAGTGAACGGCCAGGTAAGAAGGCTGCGTCTGCGTTTCGACGGATTTATCTTTTCTCCTAAGTTCATCTATTCCATACAGTTAGGCTTCACCGGCTCCGATGCCAAACCAACACCGAACGGAAAATCGAACCTGATTCTGGACGCTATTGCCTACTACAAACCGAATTCGTCATGGAACCTCGGCCTCGGCCAGGCCAAGATAAAGGCGAACAGGGCAATGCTGAATTCATCCGGATCGCTGCAGTTCGTGGACAGGAGCATTGTCAACAGCGAGTTCGGCGGCGACCGTGATTTCGGACTGTTCGGGGAGTATTATTACGGCGGCATTGACAAATTCGCATTGGCGGCATTGGCCTCCGTGACGCTCGGCGAAGGCCGGAACTGGGGCGCGTCGAACAATGGCGGACTCGCGTACACGGGCCGTCTGGAGCTGTTTCCGCTGGGGCGTTTTCACGCGAAGGGCGAGTACGTCGAGGGCGACACCTACCATGAGGAGACGCCTAAAATCATGCTCGGCGCGGGCTATTCGTTCAACCACCGTTCGCAGCTGACGCGCGGCATGAAGGGGTCAATGCTGCCGGGGGACGAGACGCGCAATATCGGTTCGTATTATGCGGACATGATTTTCAAATACCGCGGTTTTTCGTTCAATGCCGATTACATGGGGCGTCATGCCGCAGATCCGGTCGGTTTTGCGAGCTCGTCTTTCGTGTACACGGGTTCCGGTGTCAATGTCCAGGCGAGTTATCTTTTCGACCGGAAATGGGAGGTCGCCATCCGCAATTCGTCAATGCTTCCGAACCGGGAGGTGCGTCCTTTTGCCGGATATAAAGTGTGGAATCAGAGCACTTTAGGTGTAACGCGCTACATCATCGGACATAGCCTGAAACTGCAGCTGGACTTGTCGTTCAACCAGATGGCAGAGCCGGCGAGTCCGGATTATGACCGTCTCGCCGTGCGTTTCCAGCTGGAGTTGGGGTTGTAAAAGTACGGGCCCCCGGGGTCAGACGCGCAAAGGCTCAGACTTCCTGGAGTCCCGATGCTGTGTTTTCAGATGGGCTATTTGGACATTTTGCGTAAGAACAGCTCTATCGTGTTCTCCATCAGGCAGGTAATTGTCATCGGTCCGACGCCGCCCGGCACAGGGGTAATCACGGATGCTAGCGGTTCCACGGCCTCATAATCCACATCGCCGCAGAGTTTTCCGGTTTCCGGATCGCGGTTTACGCCTACGTCAATGACTACTGCACCCGGCGAGACCATGTCCTTGGTCACAAATCTAGGGCGTCCGATCGCCACGACCAGGATTTCCGCCTCGCGTGTCACGGCCGGCAGATCGGCTGTGCGGCTATGGCATATCGTCACCGTGGCATTTCTGTCGAGAAGGAGTTTCGCTACCGGCAGTCCGACGATCTGGCTTCTTCCGATGACCACAGCCCTCTTTCCCTTGATTTCCACGCCGGCTTCTTCCAGCATCCTGATGATGCCTTTCGGCGTGCAAGGTATGGTGCAAGGCTGTTTCATCCAGAGCGCCGCCACGTTGAGCGGGTGAAAACCATCCACGTCCTTGTCTTTCGAAATGGCGGCAATGATCTTGTCTTCGTCAATGTGTTCCGGCAACGGCAGCTGCACGAGGATTCCGTCCACTCCGTCATCCGCATTCAGTTCCGCAATGAGTTCCAGCAGTTCCGCTTCCGAAATGTCTGCCGGCTTCAGTATCGTGGTGTTCTTTATGCCCACCACTTCAGATGCCTTGGCCTTGCCTTTCACATATGATTGGCTAGCAGGGTCTTCCCCCACCAGAATCACTACCAGATGCGGCACGCGGCCATACTTTTCAGGAAATGTTTTTACCTGTTCAGCCATTTCGGCTTTCAATTTGATGGAAAGTTCTTTCCCGCTGATTACTTTACTCATGTTTCGCTATTGTGTATTACTAGTATTCTTGTGTGTTACTCGTATTTCCAATACATCTTGCAAGGTAATCATTTTTATCTGCAATCCAGCGCCCCGAACCGCCGTTTTCAATATTTTTCATGCTTTTTCCTCCCAACCGCTTGCGATTTCGAAAAAAGTACTTATCTTTGCAGTCCATTTCACGGAAAACGTGACATGGAGCGAAATAACATTCGACTTTGGAGAGATGGCAGAGTGGTCGAATGCGGCGGTCTTGAAAACCGTTGATCTTAACGGGTCCGGGGGTTCGAATCCCTCTCTCTCCGCAAACAAATTGAAGCTCAGCGCTTTGCGCTGGGCTTTTTTCGTGCAAGGCCGTCAGGAGCCCCGCTCCTGTAAGGCCTTGCACGGAAAAAGCCCGAAAGGCCGCAGGCCTTTGAGCTTCAATTTGTTTAACGCCGCCCCGCCGCGCAGGCGAAGAGGGATGTGGCGCACGCAGTGCGGCAAATCCCGGAATAGAGGGCATCATAAGAGAGGCCTTCGGGAGAATATAATCACACGAGATCTGGACCGCACAGCATCGCCACACACATCCGAAACACTTACGCATCGCCCGGCAGCATTTAGTCCCCATATAAAGTTTCTTTTTTTGTAAACTTTTTTTCAGGACGACACAGAGCGAATCCACGGATTAATGTTTAACTGTTCCGGCTTTCTTCTTGATGTATTCTGCCAATGCCCGGTCTTCACAGTAAACGTAGCAGCCCTTCTGACCACGGGTAAGCAATGTCTTGTAGGTATTTAAAATAAGTTTCCGTACAAGAACGTCATCTTTGCATGACCTTATACCGGAAGACTTGTCATCTTTTGAAATTTCATTTTTGTCCGCAACGACGCGTCCGGAAGTCTGATCATATTTAAGGTCCTTACCTATCAACACGCCGACATAATCAAACTCAAGACCTTGCGCCGTATGTATGCAGCCCACCTCTTCAAATGAGTTGGGATTAATTGCCCAGACTTTATCATCCTGAAGGTTCCACTTCGCCTTGAAGCCGTCAGGGAGCACAATATCATAGTCACCACGTCCATGTTTCACATTCCAGTCATAACAATATCCGGCCACCATTCTGGATTTATTGTCAATTGCATTCTTTTCTCGCAAAGCCTCCCTAAGTTCCGTTGCGCTGTCAAAAATTCTGAAATCGAAATTCAATTCCCTCAAATCCACACGCACGTTCTCTTCCGTACGCTGAAGGATATCATCAACAAACTGTATATAGGCATCGCTGCCGTTACACCTGAATTGCGACACAAGTCTCGCTTCCGCAGGCATCTTTAAGGTGGAATTCAGAGAACTGCACCATTTACTGATTTCAGAAACCGTTCCAATGTCATTGACCGTCACGGCCTGGTCTTCGTCCAGCAGAAAAATGCTCAGCAATGATGCGGCTATGCACTCTTTTACCTGATTAGTTCCGTTCCAGTCTCCATACATCTTCTTTACAAGCCTATGCGCCTCATCCACAATGAGACAATCATAAGTGTCCGCCGGGACATTAGCCAAACCAAATGGAGAACGGAACAATTGCTTGACATCGACCAGCTTCTTCGCGTCTGAATGAGTAAGGAGCGACAAAAAAGCATTTCTAGGAGCACTGTTTTTAGTCACATAACTTGCGTTAAGACTCTTATTTATAAACTCCATCAGCAGATTAACCGCAAGAACAGACTTACCTGTCCCCGGACCTCCCTGAATCACAATTGTTCTTTTCTTGCCATCTTCTCTGCATTTTGCCATCGTTTTGAGACACATGTCATAGCAGACAGCCTGCTCATCGAGAAGCATAAATTCTTTATTTCCCTTGACCATGGATGCAAGGGAATCTTGTAAGGCTTTTGTCGGCCTCAACCTTCCATGGTCTATTTCATACAAAAGATCTCCATTCGAAGATTTGCGAGTCACATATTTCTTGATAAATGCCGAAAACGAGTCACTCTCATTTCTTATGAAGAACGGAGCTTCGCTGACCCACTCTTTATAAATCGAGTTTGAAAGATTGAATTTGTAATGCGGATCATAATTATGAAGATATGCACATGGTATCAAGCCTATGCCGTCATCTAAAACCGCCTGTGAATAATTTCTGATAAAACAGGCATAGGAGTATGCCTGATATGACGGATGACATACGATTCTATCATTTCCCCCGACAAAGGTCTTTACACAATAATGCATGTCGTCCGCCACGACCTCAGCTTTCTGCCATTGCTTGAGCTCCACCACGACTATGTTGTCATGATTCTGTGCATCGGCGCCACAGATGATGAAATCCACTCTTTTCGACGTCAACGGTATGTTGTATTCGATTGCAATTTTCACCTCATCGTCGATCTCTTTATCATCTACGACATTACGCATGAATTGCAATGAATTCTGCCAAGAAGCAAACTCTCTTTCTTGCCCGGCATTTATACCCCGCTCCCTGATTTTTGCGTAGATTTTATCTGCAATGCAATTCGACTTGATGTCTTCCACAAAGCACCGTTTGGAATTTTCGTATACAATCATGTCAATACGATATTAGACACACATTCAATAAACAATCTCAATTCGGCTGATCTATCTTGCCCTTCCACAAAAATAACGTTTTGTTTATACTTTCCGCAAGCAAAGGCCAATGATTTTGTCTATGGATTCAAATTTCGTTAAAAATTAGGCCTTTTTTTGAACAAATCCGAGTTCCAATGACATTTGGTTAAAAAAACGGGCGGTATTTTTAACGAAACACACCACGCCGCGACCCGCCCGACGGTTGCAGGAATCTGGTTCATACGTTATATGATTACGACAATGGATATCTTGCCATTAACTGCCGGCACAACCCGGAAAATGTGAAAAATCACCGGTAAAACACCACGGATTATGTGAAACACCGACAGAATCAAAGACACAAAGAGCTGATAATCAAATCCCCCGCAACTCTTCCGGGAGCACCGGCATTGCACCGTTCTGTGTGCAGACGAAGGCACTTACGGCTACGGCATGCTTGTGGGCGGTTTCGATCGGATTGCCCTTGAGGATATCGGAGACGAAGGTGGCCGTGAAGGAATCGCCGGCACCGACAGTATCAGCTACCTTGACACGGGGCGTTTCGACGTATGAAGCGGTGTCGGCGGTAAAGACATGGCTGCCGACCGCGCCGCATGTGAGTATCACGATGCGCAAAGAACCGTACTTTCCGATCAGTTGCCGGCAGACAGATTCCGGTGAGCCGTCCAGATGGAGTAGGTCCTTGACCACCTCGACTTCCTCATCATTGAGCTTGAGGATGGTTGCACGTTCAAGATTCTGCCCGATAATCTCCCGGTTATAATATGATTGGCGCAAATTAATATCAAAGACTCGTTCGGAATCAGGAGACATTGACTCCAAAAACCGATGGATCGTAGCGCGCGAGACAGGACTGCGCTGGGCCAATGAACTGAAGCACACGGCCCTCGTTTCTTTCGCCAATGCCTCCAGGGCATCAGTCCAAGGGATATTGTCCCACGCCACATTCTCGCAGATTTCATACGAAGGAATGCCCTCGCCGGAAATCGTCACCTGCACCGTACCCGTCGGAAAAGGAACGCGCGCGATCATCGGCTCCAGTTTCACGTCTGCCAGCTGCTCAAGATATTCATCCCCAAGAGCATCATTGCCGACAGCACTTACGACAATGTTCCTCCAGCCGAATTGCCCCGCATGATATGCGAAGTTAGCAGGTGCGCCACCAATCTTACGACCTTCAGGAAGGCAATCCCATAGTGCCTCGCCAATGCCCAAAATCAGATTTTTCTCCATCGTACAGCCAAAATTAAATGTTCCGGCTCCAAAAATAAGCAAATCCCGCCAATCTCATTAACATTTTCCCATTAAAACGATACATAGCTTGAAATTTTTACTAAATTTGCCGGACCGACTTTCAAAACACATGATATGATAACACTGAAGAACGACATATTGTCGATTAAGGTAGACAGACACGGTGCTGAACTATGGAGCATCAGAGACCATTCCGGAAGAGAATTCATCTGGCAGGCGGATCCTGCTTTCTGGAAACGCCATGCACCCGTGCTCTTCCCTATAGTCGGCAGCCTGTGGGACAAGAAATATAGAGTCGACGGAAAAGAATACTCGCTGGAGCAGCACGGATTCGCCAGAGACATGGATTTCCATCTGGTTTCTTCAGACGAAAATAAATTGTGGTACGAGCTCAAGTCCGATGCGGAGACATTGGCAAAATACCCGTACGCATTTACATTGAAAATCGGTTATAAGCTGACAGGCAACAAGATACAGGTAATGTGGGAAGTCAGCAACAATGACGGGAAGACAATGTATTTCCAGATAGGAGCGCACCCGGCATTCTACTATCCCGATTTCAATCCCGACACTGAGGAGAGAGGAGCGTTCCGGCTTTACAAACGTGGAGAAAACGGAGAAATGAAGCCTCTGGAGACATTGAAATACATTCTCATTTCTGAAAAAGGATGCGCCGACACGGAGCATGTTTACGAACTGGAGACACCGGAAGGGAAACTGCCATTGACGACATCCACTTTCGACCACGACGCGCTTATCATTGAAAATCAGCAGGTTTCGAAAGTCGTGCTGGAATCTTGCGCGGGAGAACCGTTCGTGTCAGTAGAGTTCGACACGCCGGCCCTGGGCATGTGGTCGCCGGCAGGACTCAATGCCCCTTTCGTATGCATTGAACCATGGTACGGCCGCTGCGACAGGAAAGGTTTCACCGGCCCGCTCGACGAAAAGGATCTTGTCAATGCTCTTGCGCCGGGACAGGTTTTCCGCACCGGCTACACGATCGAGGTGTTCTGAACCACACACCCGCACTCGTCTGCGATGGTCCTAAAGGCACAGCCACCATTTACGTAAATTGTGAAAAAGCAAGTGAGGCAGGTCTCTCCGCAATGCCGGCGAAACTTGTAACGGCAACTGAAGGATTCAGCATCGGTCTCGTACCGGGATTCATGTGGGGTGAACGTCCGTTCAGTGGTATGATGAGCGAGGTCCGTCTATGGACTGTTCCACGTACGGCCAACCTGATCAAGGAGAATATGCTGGGTGTAGATGCCAATAATGAAGGACTTCTTTTCTACTCCAAGTTGAATGCCTCCCTATCGTGGACGCTACACCTAACCATAGGGATCCTAAAGCAGTGCATCTGAACATCAAGCATTTCGATGTTCCTCTTATGAAAGTGAACTGATCAAACTCACAAAATATCCTGCCGGTCCGACTCCTCGGGCCGGCTTTTTTATATTGCGATTAATCCGTAACTTTGGCGCCGTTATGAAATACTCCAGACTTATCGCCGCCGTCATCACGATGGCCTTTTCCATAAGCGCTGCCGCACAAGGCAGCACGTTCATATCCGGACTCGAAGGCGGATATTCCTTCATTGCGGACAAATGCGGAGCTGCCGGCAAGGCAACCTCCTTCAGCACATCCGGCAAGTCATTCAAGGTGATGACATTCTACTACAACAGCAGCATTGTCACGGCCGTGGAAGACGCGGCGGGAAAACGCAGCATCCTTTTCATTGACGGAAAGCCCAACATGCCGACATCCGCGACCTACCCGAAAATCGGTTACAACGGTGCCAATGAATTGAAAACCAATGAATATGCAGTCGGTCCGCACGACTTTACCGACGACGGACAGCCCGAACTGGTGATAGGCGTAAGGTCCGCCTCAGGAGACGGTCTCGCCATATATGTATTCGGCTTTACAGGCACTGGATGGAGATGCCTGGGAGAAATGGTCACGGCGAAACGGGACATCCGCTCCAGCAGGGTATTCCGCCAGACGGTAACGATAAAAGACGCCACTACGGGCGTCCTTTATACCTGGACCTACCACGACGGGCACTTCGATTTTCTCTCAAGCGACCACGTGAACGATCCTACAGTGCTATATTGAAACACTCCGTGAAACAACCTCCGCGAAATCATTGACCTTCACCGGATTGCCTTCGGCATTGACCGCATCGAGGGCAGGACCCGAGAAAGTCATCAGACAGAGTGGGCACGCAGTGACGATCGTCTGCGGCTTGTTCACCACCAGGTTCGCGAGCGACGACTCCGTAATCTTGGCACGGTCACGCGCATCCAGCGTCAGACTTCCCAAGCTGCCGCCGCAACAAACGCTCTCATCGCCCTCCTTGCCGGCCTTCACCAGCGTGCCGACCTGCGAAAGCACATTGCGAGGCTCCGCGTAGACGCCACAACCGCGGCCAAGTTCGCACGGATCATGATAGACAATGCTTTCCCCGCCGGCGTTCAGTTTCAATCTGCCCTCATCCACCAGACGCTTGATATACTGCGTATAATGCAGTACCTCAATGCCTTTCAGCCCGTACTCCTCCTTGAAAATCTTATAACAGATAGGACAGGAGAGGACCAATGTCCGGCAACCCGATTCCAGAATCATCTTCTTGTTGGCAGCAATTGTCTCCTGTGCCGCATAAGTCTTGCCGGCCAGCATCAGCGGTCTGCCGCAACAGATTCCTCCATCCCTGTCTGCAAATACATAGTTCACCGAAGCCGCCTTGAAAACTTTCTCCACGGACTTTATGATTCGCGGCGTAAGATGTGTCATACATCCGGCAAAATACATCACCTCGGGAGCGGAAGGCACCATGGTCTCCGATTGGCACGACTTCAGATAAGAATAATCGTATACCAATGAATTATTGACGGTAGCCCTCTGGGCCCTGCGGAGCGACGGCGCATCCACCCCTACCGGACAAAGCGCATGGCACTTGTCACACATGAGGCATTTCTCTGCTATATCATTGATTTTCTTCTCATTGTGACGACGCAGGAAACGGATGAAATACACCGACGAATATTTGAGATTCTTCTTCTGGACATTCATCGGGCACGCATCCAGGCACAGGCCGCAGCTGGAACATGCGTAAATCTCGGCCTCGGCCACACCCTTTCGCGGATGACTAGGCTTGAGACCGGCATTGCGCAGCAATATCCACAACACCTCGGTAAGGATATGCATGTAACGGCTGAACGGCATTGCGGCGAAAAACAGGCCAAGACAGATGGAATAAGCCCACCAGACAGGCATGAAGAACAGTTTGTCGCCAAAAATCAGATGCCACAGATGGTTCACCGGAATAGTCAGGAAGCTTCCGCCGCTGAGATCGGCCGTAAAGCTCTCTGCCAGAAGCCTCAACGGGAAAATCAGCCAAAGGCTGTACAGGGCGATGCGGTCAGCCAGCGACGGCTTCGTGGTATGACGCATGCCGAGGACGATGGACCTGAACCTCTTGAAAATCGCCATGCCCACACCGGTAAGCACATAGAGCAGGAAGAAGTCCATCAGGAAAAAGAAGAACCATCCTCTAAGCGTGACATGACCGGGATTGATCCAGACGAAGAACCGGTAGAAAATCGGATAGAAAAGGCCGCCCTCAGTCCACGCCAGATGCTTCGGAACGAACAATGCCACTTCGAGATGTCCCAGGACAATGAGCATGAACCATCCGAAGGCAATCGCCGAGTGCATGTAGCCCAGAAGCGGCTTGCGTTTCCAGATTTTCGTATGGAAAAGACAGTCGCAGAACAGGTCCTTGATATTTTTAAGAGCGATCTTCGGGATGAACAGCGACTTCCAGAGACGACGTCTGTCCTTGGCAGGAATCTTGGCCAGCAGCCTGATGAGCCCGGCGGTCAGCCATATCAGCATGAAACTGATGCCAACCACGAACGGAATCACGAAGTTGCTGTAACCCGACGGGATTCTGTCAATGACCTCCGGTGCAGTCTGTAAAGGCAATATATATAATGGTATCATTTCGTTCCGTAAATTTTAGCGATGGACAAGATGAGATGACGGGTATTGATGCCCCTTGGGCAAACCATGGTGCACTTCCCGCACAACTGGCACGACTTCAGGAGATCGAGCGCCTTGTCCGGATGGGCATTGTAAAGTTCTTCAATGGCTTCCCGCAGGCTGGTATGCCTGAACTTTCCTGCCGTACACACAGCCGTACAGCTGCCGCACGCCATGCATTTGCGCACATCCGGCTCGATTGCCGCCAACTTTTCGAACTTCTCCCTGTCGAACAAGTCAAGATTGATTCTGGAACTAGGAACCAGACCGAAACCGAAATCTACCATCTTTCCCGTAGCAATGTCTTATAGTTTTTAACATCAGGAAACACGTCGGACAGGTATCTGTCGATTTCCACGACCGCAGCCCTCGCCTCGGCCAGGGTTTCGGGCATTGTCTTCGGACCGGTAGCCGCACCTGCGAGGAACACGCCCGGCAAGCCGCTGCGCTGCCCGGCCAGAATTCCGTCACGGACCGCGAAAAAGCCGTCCTCTTCCATCGGCATCTCCAGCAGTTTCCCTACCCTCTTCCCGGCAGCCGACGGCCTCATGCCGGCCATCAGGACCAGAAGGTCCAATGTTACTTTCAATGGCTTTCCGGCGACCGTGTCCTCAGCTTTCACCAGCAGGCTACCATCCACATTTTCAGACACTTCCGCCAGACGTCCACGGATAAATCTTATGTTATAATCCTTCTGGGCGGAAAGATACATATCCTCATAATGGCGTCCGAACATACGCAAATCCATGTAGAAGCAATACACCTGCGCATCAGGGAACGCCTGCTTCATCTCACACGCCTGCTTGACCGCCGTGGCGCAGCAGACTTTCGAACAAGACCGGCAGCCGGATTTCTCGTCACGGGATCCGACACAATGCACGAAACCGATCCTCTTCGGATTGGCAATCCGGTCATCAGAACCTACACCGGCATTGAACCAGGCCTCCAGATCGGCATTGGTTATCACATGGTCATAGATGCCGTAGCCGTATTCTTCCTTTTTCTCCGCCTTGAACAGGTCGAAGCCGCAGGCTACCAGCACGGCGTCCGCGAGAACGGTGATACCGTTGGAAAGAATGACATTGTAAGACTTGTCCAACCTGTTGATTGACTGCACTTCCGTATCAGTGAAGCACTTGACGCCGTCCATGCGTGCCAGCAGCTCTTTCAGTTTCGCGGAAGCCGACGCCCCGTCAGGGAACAGCCGGTCCCACGAAGCCAGATGGCCGCCCAAACTGGTCTCCCTCTCGATCAATATGACATTGTACCCCAACCTCTGGAGTCCCGATGCCGCTTCCAGGCCCGCAGGCCCTCCACCTATAATGAGAATATTGTTTTTCATACTATGTTCAATGCTATTTCAAATACATGCACTCACCCGGCCTGCCGATATCCTTTCCGTTCTTGCCGAGATACTTGCGTGCCGGATCATATTCGATACCCATCTTGTCCAGAAGCGGTTCCGGACCCACCTGATGAGTCTGGAGACCCAGATCCCAAGGGTCATATCCGAGCACCAGTCCCGCCACTTCCTCGTAAGTGAGGACAGGGATGCCGTGTCCGTTTTCGCCATAGGTCTTTCCAGTCGACTCTGCTATCACATACTGCCATCTGTCCAGGAAATACGGGCATCCAGGGCAGTTGGTGATGATAAGATCCGGCTGGAACGGCTCCATGCTCTCGAATTTCTTATGGGTGTTGGACAATGAATATCCGCGGTTGCCCTTCACCAGATATTGACGGAACCCGAAGCCGCAGCAATGCCTTCTTTCGGGATAATCAATGATTTCGCCTCCCCATGCTTCAATCATTCCGACCAGAACGTATGGGTATTCCGCGCCTCCGACTCCCTTGGAAGGAAACATCTTCGAATAGTGGCATCCGATGTGTTCCACCACGCGGAGAGGCCTGCCCGTATGGACATTGACAAGCTTATGCTTGGCCTGCGCGGCGATGAGGTTTCGGTATTTGTAGATGAGGTCGCTGGCGTGGACGAGGACCTTGGGCTTCGCGAACTCCAGCTTGCACGATTTCCAGAGGTTTTCGCGCACCTTCGCCTCCAGCTCCGGGAATTCACGCCAGGTCTCCAGCGTCTCGCAGTAAAGTCCGAACGAGGTGATGCAGGAGCAGACGTAATTCTCATAGCCGTTCTTCGCCATCAATGCGAACTGACGGGCAATGATGGTCATCGCCGTTTCCTGCGGGATGGTGTCCGAGTGATAGGCAATGCCTCCGCACGTGGTATGGTGCTCTGTTTCAAATATATCCTTTCCCAGTTCTTCCCTGGTAATCTTCAGGAATGCCGCCTCGGAAGCAGGGAAAAAACTCTGTCTGATACAACTGCGGACATAAAAATAGTGGTCGTCCGGAATATCTTTCTGGTAATCTGACCAGATTTTTTGTTTGCCTTCGTAAATCATTGAGATTACCTGTTTAAGTGTTTGGAATCGCTGTCAGTATAAATTTTGGCGATGAATTCGTCCTCGGTCAAGCCCATTTCGGCTGCCTTTTTCAACCCTGCCGCACGCACTTTCTCCATCCTTTCGGTAGCACCGGTCTCGTCGAAAATGCGTTTGAGCTGGTCAAGGTCATCCTGGGGAATGCGCCTCATGGCTCCCGGGCCATCGCCATCGAGGTTGCCGCCAAGCCGCTCGAACACATCATCCAGATGTTGTTCTTCCCATTCCCAGACCTTACCGGCTTCAGGATGTCCCGCGTAATCGAAACGGCGCGGATAGACGCAGTAACCATAATCCAAAATATTGGAACACAAATCTTTGGTAAGGAGAAACTGCTGCCGGCCCTTCTCCGACTCGACGAAATATCCCAGGTCAATGGAGAGGCTTCGCAATGCCATGATTACGAGCCCCGGAGCGTTCTTGCGGGGGCATCGGGTCATGCAGCTCATGCACTCTCCGCAATACCAGATGGTATCGCTCTTCAGCAGTTTTTCGATTTCATCATCGTCCTTGCTCTGGACGATGTCCACTATCTTTCGTGGATCATATCTATAGAATTCCGCCGCCGGACATATGGCCGTACATGTGCCGCAATTTATGCAGGCATTCAGGCCTTCCTTCAGGCGATAATCCTTCATCAGGAGGTCGTACAATCGTCCCATTCTTCTTATCGGTCTAGTGTTTTCGTCAAAGATAGTGCTTTTTGAGCGAGATTTATTGCCCATCCGTTTGGTTTTGTCTTTTTTTTCATATATTTGCTTTTGGGTTTAGAAATTTTAATAAACTACTTAAATTTAAAAAGATGGAAACACTTGCGCTCAAAAATGCCGGTTCAACAATAGGAAATTTACATGGACAATATAGTATAGTTATATTATAATATATGATATAAACAACAATGACCCGAAAGATTTCGAGGATATCATCAAGAATATGACTCCTGCAGATATCCAGGACTTCGTGAACAGAATGTTCGACAATCCTGACAACCTGGACGTCGTATTCACTCCCAAGAAGTAATGTCTGACTGAATATATTTTAAGGGTGGCCTTCGCAAGAGGTCACCCTTATTGTCTGTTCATATCTGTGCCACCTGGCCAAGCTGTGGAAAATACCATGGTGACGTGCGCGATAAAACGTTTTTCACGCACATCATGCCCGAAAACTGTGCTGTCGTGAGTAAATCAGCCGTTTTTACGCACGCCAGAAGTCGAGTTTCATGGTGAACATAGGTCCCCCCCCCTGACCCTTTGGGGCTACCATATAACAACGAAGATGTCGCCCAAGAACTTGAGCGACATCTTGTAGATTCGTATCTGCGTCTTGGCGAGATTTCTCATCTGGCAGTACAACGCGATACCATAACTAAACACTACTAACTAACCATTATAATAACCAACCAATAATATTATTCACTTGATTCTTCACATTGCATTAATCGTGCCAAACTGATTTTTTTTAGAAGAAACTAGTGTCGACATAATCTCTGCCCTCGAACCAAGCAATAATTTATCGGCATTGCAAATATAGGTATTCCATTTTTGAAAACAAATAGCCCAGCGTAAAAAAATCAGGTTTTCATTGTCATTACGATAGGAATTGATACCTTTGCATGCGATAATAATAAGGTAAAAGAAAAAGCAGTATGACGATTATTTTTGCAACGGGCAATAGCTGTAAACTGCGCGAAGCATCAGAGATTCTAGGCGAGGGATTTGAGCTCGTTACCCCAGCCGACAAAGGCATTACGGAAGATATTCCGGAGACAGGCACGACTCTGCGTGCCAATTCATTACAGAAGGCACAATACATTTTCGACCACACCGGAGGAGCAGATTGCTTCGCTGATGACACCGGACTTGAGGTGGACATCCTCGGCGGCGCTCCAGGTGTATATTCTGCAAGATATGCCGGACCTTCGAAAAGTTTCGATGCCAATATGGATAAGCTTCTCAGCGAGATGGCCATTCATGAATACGAGGCGTCAGTGGCGAGGGAATATGGCATCAGCACTCCTCACGCCACACGAAGGGCCAGGTTCAAGACTGTCATCACCCTGATTCTGAACGGGGAAAAGCATTATTTCGAGGGAACCATGGAAGGCCGCATCGGCTATGGAAAAGTCGGGAACGGAGGGTTCGGATATGATCCGATTTTCATTGCCGATGAATATCCCGACGTGACGGTTGCGGAACTCACTGACGAACAGAAGAATGCCATTTCTCATCGCGGCAAGGCATTGCGTGCGATGGCGGCATGGCTTCAGGAGCACGCCGGCAAGTAGACACCGCCATGGATGACAACGCTATAATATTGAATTACACGAAGATACGTGACAACCTCATTGTCGTGCACGCATTGACCCGAGCCTACGGCCGGAAGAGTTTTCTGGTGAAGACGGGGGCGAAGGCGAAGATGGCGTATTACCTTCCGCTGAACATTCTGGAGCTTTCCATAACGGAGAATACCAAATCAGATTTATGGTATGCCAGTCCTCTGGCGGCAAAATATCCTCTTCTGGGAATACGGAACAATGTTTTCAAGAACACGATGTCCCTGTTCATGGCGGAGGTGGTTTACCGTACCATAAAGGACGGGGCGCAGGAAGACGGCCTCTTCGACTGGTGTGTCCGCCAGATATTGACTCTGGATGCGCTCCAGACGGATTTCAGCAACTACCACATTTATTTCCTGCTGGAGTTCTGCATCGCCCTGGGTTTCCGCCCCGAGGCGACCGACATGATTCCGTTCACCGGTGAGTATCAGCCGTTTGTGGAGCAGTTCATGCGTTCGGATCTGCCTACGGCAATGCTTATTCCGTTGTCCGGTCGTGTCCGCAGCGAGATCGCCTCATCCATAATCCGCTACCTGGAGTTCCACACGGAGTCCACCATCAACATCCGCTCGCTCCAGGTCCTGCATGAATTGTTCACATAATTTTGTAACTTTACGAGGATATTAACATTGTAACTATGAAACATTCATTTGCAGCCGTCAAAACGGCATTGATCACGACTGTTATGGCGCTGGCTGGATTGCAGAGCTGTGCGCCGAAGGTTGATACTCAGGGACTTCCGCTGAGGGTCGTATATGTGGCCGGCGAAGCGTCTGACAGGACGATTGCCGCTGACGAGGACGGCATGTTCAACTTCAAGATTCCGGTGGGCTACATCCCGAAGGGCGGAGTCATCGAGTTCGATGCGGCTGTGAATACGACCGCTTCCTGCAGCAAATATTATGTCGTGGAGTGCAAGTCGGGCAATACCTGGTACAAGGGCGACATGTTCATGTGTTCCGGCCATCCGACCGGTGCGGGCGCTCATCCGTCCACGATATTGCAGACATTCCGCCTGCCTGAGCCGGTGAAAGGCGAACTGGAAATCCGTTTCCGTCCGACCGGCAAGGAAAAAGCCGATACCGCAGCCACGGATAGCGCTGTACCTCAGATGATTATGCCGAAGAGCTACTTGGCGGAATATGTGCAGTATCTCGGCAATGCGGTTCCTAAGGACACCCTGAACGTTCTCTGCGTCGGCAATTCCTTCACCTATTACTGGGGTTGCCCGGCAATGCTCAAGGAAATCGCATGGAACGAGGGGCACTATCTCCGCGTGAAATCGACGTTGAAGGGCGGCCAGACGTTTGGCGACCATCTCGCGCTCCCGGTTTCGCGCAATGTTGTCAATGCCGGCCGTTACGATTATGCGTTTTTCCAGGACCAGAGCCAGAGTCCGGCAAGATACGCTTCCGACACGACCCAGTTCGATTATGTCAATACGAATTTCCTGAAATTGACCGACAGGCTTCTTTCCCGCTCACGCAATTGTCACGTGATTCTCGAAAGCACCTGGTCCTTCGAAAAGGATGATTTCGGCGGTTTCGGCAGCCACGCCGCGTTCGACAGCCTGATGACCATCGGCACATCAATGATGATCCGCAATGCGTCCAAGATATTCGGGGCCAATGATTTCGAGGTTTCTCCGATAGGCCGTGCCTTCAGCATTGTCCGCAACGAGAATCCCGGCATTGACCTCTACAGCGCCGACAGCAAACATCAGTCCGACTACGGTTCCTACCTGAAGGCCTGCGTAAATTACCTCATGATTTTCCGCAAGCCGTTCCAGTCACAGCCGGCAGAGGGCGCCACCTCATCAATAGATTGCGGCATTCCTCACGACCAGGCCGCCTATCTCCGCCAGGTAGCAGAGCGCGTGGTGCTCGGGGCGAGATAGTTTTGCACGCCTGCGTCACGGTGGGTCCTCCCCTGCTCAGGCATTCCCGGCGGGACGCGGCCACGGGGTGTTTTGTAACTTATTGATAATCAGATACCATTTTAAACGGGGCGTGGAAACGCAGCCTTTTTTTGGCCACGTTTCCACGCCCGGTTTTATAACCCATTGAAAATCAACACCTCCAGAAACAGGGCGTGTCCGCGTCCCGACTCAATGCCATGAGACACGCACCTAACGGTCGTGGGTAACCCTGGAGACGCTTTCGGACTGGCAGATGTCGGGCAAGTCTGGAACAAAAACGGGAAACGGTCACATCAGCACGGCCACGGCGGAAGTGGAGCCTCTGGAGACATGGACGCCTGGGCCGAGATGGAAAGGGCCAGGCTGACATTCACTACGCCTCGCCGCCGTGGAGTTCGATGCCGTCGGCGTCCCAGTCGAGATGATCCGTGTCGGGTTCGTTGAACGGCTGGAGGAAAGGATTGTGGGTGCGCTCGTCGGAAATCATGGTGTTGTGGCCATGACCAGGGAAGACGGTCACGTCACCGGGAATACCCATGAGCTTATCCATCAATGAGACGATCAACTTGTCATAATCGCCGCCCGGATGGTCTGTGCGGCCGATGCTGCCGGCGAAAAGAGTGTCACCGGTAAAGACCACCTTGTCAGCCTTGTCGTAGAAACACACGCCGCCCGGAGTATGTCCAGGAGTGGTAATCACCTGAAACTCAGTATTGCCGAACTTGATAATCTGCCCATCCTCCAGCGGCAGCGTGGAGAAGGACGTGTCCGGCTCCTTCAGGCCGAAAGCCTGGCTGAAATTATGCTGAAGGACATAATTGTCCTCCTGGTTCATGTAGACCGGAATGCCATATTTGTCAGCACACTCCTTCACCCCGAAAATATGGTCGAAATGGCCGTGCGTCAGCAGCACCATGACAGGACGCACCTGCTTCTCGGCAATCTTCCCGAACAAGGCCTGCGCCTCCGAATCATTGTAAAAACCAGGGTCAATGATGACGCCTTCGCCTGTTTCATCCCAAGCCAATGAACAATTCTCCCCGAAAGAATTGAAAGTAAATGTCAATATCTTCAGCATAGTTTCTTACCAAAATCACAATAAGAAAGCGCGCAATACTTAAAAGCGGCACGCCCTATGCAAAATTAAAAAATAAGCGTAATTTTGCAAAACGAGAAACTTTCATGATATGCACATTGGAATAGCAGGAAATATCGGCTGCGGCAAGACGACATTGACCCGTATGCTGTCGGAACATTATGGCTGGACGCCTAAGTATGAGGCGGTTACATATAATCCTTATCTTGAAGATTACTATAAGGACATCAAGAGATGGTCTTTCAACCTGGAAGTCTATTTCCTGACGCAGCGTTTCAAGGATGTTCTGGAAATCTCCCATTCCGATGATGTCATCATCCAGGACCGCACGATTTTCGAGGGCGTATATATCTTCGTGGCGAACAACAAGGCGATGGGGAACCTCTCGGACCGAGACTACGAGACATATATGGAATTGTTCCGCCTGATGATGTCACTCGTAAAGGCGCCGGACCTCCTGATTTATCTGAAATCTTCCGTTCCACATCTCGTTTCACAAATACAGAAACGTGGACGCGAATATGAAAAAAGCATTGAAATAGAATACCTTGAGGGTCTGAACGAAAGGTACGAGAAGTGGATTGCCGAGTACCCGGGGAAGGTATTGGTCATCGATGCGGACGGGCTGGATTTCCAGAATCGTCCGGAGGATTTTGCATCGATTACGGACAAGATTGACTCGGAACTTTACGGCCTTTTCTAGAGACCGGGGATTCAGGCCGAATGCAACGTGGAGAACAAACGCGTCGGGCCTGCAGCCTTCGGACAAGCGACAAAAATCGAATCTGCACAAAAAATCAGCAAATCATCATACGGAATTGCCGCTATGGCTGAACTTTTGCAGTGAAAATACTCCGCAGACGAACAATTATCAACCGAAATTGTTACCTTTGCGTGGAATTGAAAGAGGTTTCGTATACGAAACACCGATGTTTGAGCCCAGGCGGGCGAAAGTAAGTCCCTTCCCCGAGGGGAGGGATTTAGGGAGAGGGTAACGTATACGAAAAAAGTGCGTGGGGCTTACACCCTCCGGGCGAGTGACAAACTTTCGAATTCGTGCCGGAACTCAGCAAGTCGGCAGACTTGTGTATTTGAAAGAAACGTATAAATAAATAATATATTTTATTATGAAGTATTTGACTAATGAGAAGTTGACCATCGTAGGTGCCGGCGGAATGATCGGTTCCAACATGGCTCAGACTGCCCTTATGCTTGGGCTTACTCCAAACATTTGCCTTTACGATATCTTCGAGCCAGGTGTTCATGGTGTGGCAGAGGAAATGTATCACTGCGGTTTCGAGGGTGCGAACATCACTTGGACCGTAGATCCTGAAGTAGCTTTCAAGGACGCTAAATTCATCATTTCTTCAGGCGGTGCTCCTCGTAAAGAGGGTATGACCCGTGAGGATCTTCTCAAAGGCAACTGCCAGATCGCCGCTCAGTTCGGTGACTATATCAAGAAGTATTGCCCTGACGTAAAGCATGTTGTAGTTATCTTCAACCCTGCTGACGTTACCGCTCTCACCGCTCTTATCCATTCAAGTCTGAAGCCGGAGCAGCTCACATCACTTGCAGCTCTTGACTCTACCCGTCTCCAGAGCAACCTTGCCAAGGAATTCGGTGTTCCTCAGAGCTCTGTTACCGGAGCACACACATACGGTGGACACGGCGAGCAGATGGCAGTATTCGCATCTCAGGTAAAGATCGACGGCAAACCTCTCTCAGAGATGGGTCTTTCTGCTGAGAAGATGGCTGAAATCAAGCAGAACACTATCCAGGGTGGTTCAGCTATCATCAAGCTCCGTGGCCGTTCTTCATTCCAGAGCCCTGCTTACAACGCAGTGAAGATGATTGAGGCTGCTATGGGCGGCGCTCCGTTCACACTGCCTGCAGGTACATACGTAAATAACGAGAAGTATCAGAACGTGATGATGGCAATGCCTACCACAATCGATGCTACCGGTTGCCACTATGTCATGCCTCAGGGAACAGCTGAAGAGCTCGCTTCTCTCGACGCTTCCTACGCTCACCTCTGCAAGATGCGTGACGAGATCGTAGAACTCGGCATCGTTCCTGCAGTTGCTGACTGGAAAAAAGAAAACGCTAACCTGTAATATTTTACAGATATAGACAATATCGCGCCTCCCGGAAATTTCCGAGGGGCGTTTTTCATTATTTTTCGTATTTTTGTACAATGCTCCGGTGGCATAGGACTTGCACGATAAGGACAATGCCTTCGGGACAATGCTGCCCCGCGGGGCGAAAAGACATTGAAACAATAAAAATATGAAATACAATAAATTAGTGGTTGCGGCAGCGGCATTGACCATAGCTGCGGCGCCGGCCTTCGGGCAGTCGAAGAATTTCAAACTGGGACAATGGGTCGAAATCCAGAACTCCATACTCAAGGAATTGAACCGTTCGTACGTGGACTCGCTTCCGCTCGACCGCATTGAAAAGGCCGGTATCGAGGCAATGCTTTCGGACCTGGACCCGTACACGATGTATGTTCCCGAGGAGGACAATGAGGATTTCGAGTTCATGCTGGGCAAGACCTACGGCGGAATCGGCGCCATCATCTACAAGCCTACGAAAGAGAGCAATGTCGTTATCAATGAGCCATATATGAATTCTCCGGCATACAAGGCAGGGCTGAAGTGCGGTGATGAAATCGTGGCGATCGACGGGGTGAGCGTAACCGGTCTGGACGCAGGCGGGGCGACCTCCAGAATGAAGGGCAAGCCTGGCACGCCGGTGGTCTTCAGCGTAAAGAAACTCCGTGGCGGCGAAGGATGGCAGGCCGGTGACACAGTGAAAGTTACGGTGGTCCGCGAGCGCATCCACCTGCCGGATGTGGAGTACGCAGGCATGATCAATGACACGACGGGATATATTCTTCAGACCGGATTTACCGAGAATGTTTCAGGCGATGTGCGCAATGCTTATTTCAAGCTCAAGAAGCAGGGAATGAAGCAGTTGGTGCTCGATTTGCGCGGCAACGGCGGCGGACTCATGAACGAGGCCGTGAACATCGTTTCGCTCTTCGTGCCAAAGGGTTCGCTCGTGGTTTCATCCAAGGGCAATGCCAATGTTCCACGTCAGGAATTCCGCACCACTACAGAGCCTGTAGACACCGAAATCCCTATCATTGTGCTTGTTGATTCCGGCACGGCATCGTCTTCCGAGATCGTTTCCGGCGCATTCCAGGATCTGGACAGGGCGACCATCATGGGTCGCAGGACGTATGGCAAAGGCCTGGTTCAAAGTGTCCGTCCGCTTCCTTACAACGGACAGCTGAAAGTCACTACTGCCAAGTATTACACTCCAAGCGGCAGATGTATCCAGGCCATCGACTACAGCCATCGAAACGAGGATGGAAGCGTGGGACATATCCCTGATTCTCTGACACATAAGTTCTACACAGCACATGGTCGTCCGGTCCGTGACGGCGGCGGCATCACACCTGATGACACATTGTCCGTAAAAGAATACAGCAGACTAGTATATTCATTGGTATTGAACGGAATCATTGACAGATATTCTCTCGAGTATGCGCGCAAGCATGAGAGCATTCCGGCGCTGGAGGATTTTCACCTGACGGATGCGGATTATGCTGATTTCGTAGAATACGCGAAGGGGCAGGATTTCGATTACCGTTCAAGCGCGAAGACGTGGTTCGACCAGATGAGGAAGGAGCTGGTGAAGGATGGCATGGCTGAGTCCATGGCATCGCAGCTGGATGCCCTGGAGAAGGGCCTGAACATGGAAAAGGAACAGTTCCTCCTTCTGAAAAAGTCTGAAATAGTTCCGTTTATCGAGGAGGAAATCGCAGTGCGTTATTATTACCAGGAGGCGGGCATCCAGGTGCGTCTCCGCTACGACACCCAGCTCCGCGAGGCGCTCACCAAGCCGCTGATTTCTGTCGTGAAATAGTGTGCAGGCCAATATGTAGGTAGCATGTGCCGCCGAGACCAGCTATTTGGTTCCGCGAAAACGTTTTAAGCGGTACCAAGTGCACTTCATAAGGCATTTTGTTCCAAGAAAACGTTTTAAGTGGAACCAAGTGAGTTCAATGATGTGTTTTGTTCCGCGAAAACGTTTTAGACGGAACAAAAGCAGGAATCACACAGCGCCCCAAGGAGTGGTCATCCAGACTTATGTCGATTTCCATTCTCCAATATCGAGATTTTTCGTTCACCACGTCAAGCCGGTTTCGTTCACCATATTGACGAAAAGAAACGATCTGGCGAAGTAGCCCCACGCAGCTGGCGGGACGCGGCCACGACCCGTTTCGGGAGACATTGACATTCAATTAGTTACAAAACAGTAGCGTGGAAACGTGGCCAAAAATAGGCCGCGTTTCCACGCTACTGTTAAAATGATATCTGATTATCACTGGATTACAAATCTGCCCGTGGCCGCGTCCCGCCTGGTAGCCCTTGCGAGCAAAATTTCGACAAGACGGCTGCGACTTCACTTTCAGAATTGTCGCCAATGCTCCGGAGTTCACAGCATTGTACCCAAATCAATGTCTTCAACACTAAAGATGAAACATACACTGAGATATTATAAATAATCTAAAGCGTTCTTCATCTGTATAATAACGCCTTTTCTTACGACATCTGAAAATTTTACGCAACCACTTCATAATATTAACGTTTTCGTCAAATATAGCAAATAATTTGAAAAACAAGCATTTCCATTAGCCGTGATCCACTTTCAGAAATTCATCCCTGAACTAGAGATAACCCAGCCACATCACAGCGCCCAGTGGCCGATATCCGTTCTGTGGAACAAATTCTCGCAGCCGATGCGCTCGACAGCGGAAAGAGCCTTGTCGTGAGCCGACTTCAAATCCGGTGCAGAAGCCAATACCATGAGGACGCGGCCGCCGTTGGTGACAAGCGAATGACCTGCCTTGTCGAAAGCCTCGTGGCCCTCTCCAAGCTTCTTGAGCGACGTACCCATGTGATAGACACGCACGGACGGGTCATTGAGAACTTTATCCACGCCGGTAATCTCGTAGCCCTTCTTATAGGAACCCGGGTAGCCCTTGGACGCCATGACGAAACCCATTACGGCATCGGAAGACCACTTGGTCACGGGCATCGGGATATCATTCGCCACATTCCAGAAAATCTCGAAAATATCAGACTCAAGACGCGGCAGAACCACCTCAGTCTCAGGATCACCGAAGCGGCAATTGAACTCGATGACCTTGATGCCGTCAGGAGTTTTCATCAGACCGCCGTAGAGGACACCCTTGAACGGAATTCCTTCGGAAACCATGCCGGACGCGATAGGCTTCATGACATGCTCCAGCGCATAAACCTCATCCTTCTCGGTAATGAACGGAAGCGGAGTATATGCACCCATGCCACCGGTATTCGGCCCCTCATCACCGTCAAAGGCACGTTTATGATCCTGCGCCAGCACCATCGGCTCCACCTCGGAACCATTCACGAAGCACAACAGCGAGAACTCGGGACCGGTGAGGAACTCCTCCACCACTACCCTGCCATGACCGAACTTGTCATCCAGCAACATATCCTTCAACGCCTCGTCGGCCTGTTCCAATGTCTCCGCCACGACGACACCCTTGCCGGCAGCCAGGCCGTCATACTTCAGCACAACCGGAAGTTTACCGGCATTGACATAAGCCAGCGCCTCGCCGTAATCGGAGAACGTACGGTACGCCGCAGTAGGCACATTGTACTTGGCCATCAGCGACTTGGCGAAATCCTTGCTGGACTCGATGCGGGCAGCCGCCTTCGACGGGCCGAAAATTTTCAAGCCGCGGGACTCGAACTCATCCACGATGCCGGCCGCGAGAGAAATCTCAGGACCGACTACGGTAAGGTCAATGCCTTCCTGACCGGCGAAATCGGCGAGCTCGTCAATCTGGGTATCCTCCAGGGGAACGCATTTCGCCTGACGGGCAATGCCTGCGTTACCTGGAGCACAATATATTTTTTCCACGTGTGAGGAACGGGAAAGGGCATCCACGATGGCATGCTCCCTTCCGCCTCCGCCTACCACCAGGACTTTCGCCCTGCGAGGGATATTGTTTTCGGACATATCTGCTAATGTTTGAAATGGCGCTCACCGGTGAAGAGCATTGTGATACCCTTTTCATTGGCAAGTTTGATGGAATCCTCATCACGGATGCTTCCGCCAGGCTGAACGATAGCCTTGATGCCATATTCAGCAGCCAGAGCCACGCAATCATTGAACGGGAAGAAGCCATCCGACGCGAGCACAAGTCCCTCAGTCATAATATCTTTGCCCTCTTCCTTCAATGTATTCTGAGCCTGCTTCAATGCAATTTCAGCAGAGCCGATGCGGTTCATCTGACCGGCACCCACGCCATAGGTCATGCCGCCCTTGGCCACCACGATGGCATTGGACTTCACATGCTTCACGATTTTCCAGGCGAATTCCATATCGGCGAGCTGCTCTGCGGTAGGCTTCAGCTCGGTAACGCACTGGTCAGCTGCGACAGGCTTCGTATTGATGTCCCTGTCCTGAACCAGCATACCGCCATTCATGCTCACATACTGCTTGCGGACGGTATTGTCCTTGGACATATCCACCTTCAGCACACGGAGATTCTTCTTCGTGCAGAGAAGTTCGAGCGCATCCGGAGCGAAAGACGGAGCCATGACAATCTCCAGGAAAATAGGCTTCAGCATCTGTGCGGTCTCCAGGTCAATCTCCCTGTTTGCAGCCACGATGCCGCCGAAAATACTGGTCTTGTCAGCCTCATAAGCCTTCTTCCACGCCTCGGCAATCGTCTTGCCGGTAGCGCTGCCACACGGATTCATGTGCTTCACGCCGACGCAGAACGGCTCATCAAATTCGCGGGCAATGTTCAATGTCGCATTGGCATCCTGTATATTATTGTAAGACAATTCCTTACCATTCAGCTGTTCAGCGGTTGCGAGAGAGAACGGCTCCTTCACGGTGCTTGCGAAGAACTTCGCCTCCTGGTGAGGATTTTCACCATAACGAAGCTCCTGCTTCAGGTCATATTCCAGGAAAAGCTTTTCCGGAAGTCCTGCCTGTGCACGCATATATGTGGAAATCGCCATGTCATATTCTGCGGTGTGTGTATATGCCTTGGCAGAAAGTTTCAGACGGGTCTCACGGGTAGTGTTGCCGCCAGCCTTGATTTCAGAAAGAACAGTCTCATAATCAGCAGGATTGCAAACGACTGTAACAGACTCCCAGTTCTTGGCAGCGCTGCGGAGCATTGACGGTCCGCCGATGTCGATATGCTCGACAGCGTCCTCCATTGTCACATCCGGCTTGGCGATGGTCTCACGGAACGGATAAAGGTTCACGCACACGAGGTCGATTGTTTCAATATCATTGTCCTTCAACTCTTTCATGTGCTCAGGAATGTCGCGGCGGGCGAGGAGCGCACCGTGGATTTTCGGATGGAGCGTCTTTACGCGGCCGTCACAGATTTCCGGAAAACCGGTAACGTCACTTACACTTGTTACAGGAACACCTGACTCCTTCAGGAGTTTCATCGTGCCGCTTGTGGAGAGGATTTCCCATCCCAATGCGACCAGACCTTTGGCGAATTCTACTACGCCGGTCTTATCACTTACGCTGATTAAAGCTTTCATTTCAATATTTATAATAAGTTGATTATCTGATATTTACAACAATGCAATGTCTACGCCCGGCTTGTCGGTCACGCGGCCGATGACGGTAGCCTTGTCGCCATGTGACGCCAGGATGCCGATGGCTTTCTGCGCCTCGGATTCATCCATGGCGAGAACCATGCCGATACCCATGTTGTAGATATTGAACATTTCACGATGCTCGATATTGCCGTGCTTCTCGAGGAATTTGAAAATCGGCAGCATTTCCCATGTGCCTTCTTCCACGTGAATGCCCTGTCCTTCGTGGAGGATACGCGGGATGTTTTCGTCGAAACCGCCTCCGGTAATGTGCGCAACTCCGTGTACGTCACAATTTCTGATGACGTCGAGAACCTGTTTCACATAAATTCTGGTAGGGGTCAATGCTACTTCACCGAGCGGTTTGTCACCGAGTTCAGGATATACCTTGTGAAGGTCAAGTGCAGCATCTGCGAAAATCTTGCGGACAAGGCTGAAGCCGTTTGAATGTACGCCGGTAGAGGCAATGCCCACGAGGACGTCGCCGACCTTGACTTTCGTTCCGTCAATGAGTTTGGATTTTTCCACAACTCCGGTGGTGTATCCGGCAATGTCATATTCGCCGTCGGAATACATGCCCGGCATTTCTGCCGTTTCTCCGCCGACAAGGGCACATCCGGCCTGACGGCATCCTTCTGCGACTCCGGCTACGATTGCCTCGATTTTCTCAGGGATGTTTTTGCCGACTGCCACATAATCCAAGAAGAAAAGTGGTTCAGCGCCTTGTGCAAGGACGTCGTTTACACACATTGCTACGGCATCGATGCCGATGGTGTCGTGCTTGTCCATTGCAAATGCCAATTTAAGTTTGGTTCCGACGCCGTCGGTTCCGCTTACGAGTATCGGCTCCTTGATATTCAGAGCCGAAAGGTCGAACATTCCGCCGAACGACCCTATGTTTCCCATCACGCCGAGACGCGATGTCGAAGCCACATGTTTCTTGATACGCCTTACCACATCGTATCCGGCTTCAAGGCTTACGCCTGCCTTCTCATAATCTACTGCCATAGCACTAATATTTTATGTTTTTCATTTCAATGTTTAAAAATTTTCCCCTCGGGCCCTAGAACTTGCCATCTTTGTTGGCATCTTCGAGGGAGGAATAGAGGGCGGTCGGGTAGACGCCGCTGAAGCAGGCCAGGCAGAGATCGCTTCTTTTTCCGGCCTCATAAAGCGCTGATTCAGAAAGGAATGCCAATGAATCCGCTTCGATTTTCTGACGCGCCTCCTCCAATGTCCTCCGAGCGCAAAGCAACTCATCGTAAGTCGAAATGTCCACGCCGTAGAAGCACGGGAACTTGATCATCGGACTCGCGATACGCACATGCACCTCCGTCGCCCCGGCCTCACGCAACATCCTCACGATCCTGAGCGAAGTCGTACCACGTACGATGGAATCATCGATCAGCACCACACGCTTGCCCGACACGATACTCATCACCGGAGAAAGCTTCATCTTCACACCCTTGTCACGCATCTCCTGCGACGGCTGGATGAACGTCCTTCCGATGTACTTGTTCTTTATAAGCCCCATCTCATACGGCAATCCGCTAGCCTCCGCATAACCCATTGCCGCACTGAGACTTGAATCCGGAACACCCACTACGATATCCGCATCTGCCGGAGACTCCTTGAACAGAAGCTTGCCGGACTCCTTGCGGAAAGTATGCACGTTCATGCTCTCGATATCACTGTCCGGACGCGCGAAATAAATGTATTCCATCGCGCACATCGCATGACGCTGATACTCCGAATAACGGCGGCTCCTGATACCATGATGGTCAATGGTAACGATTTCGCCAGGTTCAATATCCCTGATGAACTCGGCGCCGATGGTACTGAACGCACAAGTCTCGCTGCTGACCACGTAACCGTCCCCGAGCTTGCCGAGCGACAACGGGCGGAGACCATATTTGTCACGGCACGCATAAATTCTCCTCTGCGTCATGACGACAAAGGCGAATGCGCCCTCGATCATGTTCAATGCCTCCATAATCGGATAAATGCGCGGCATTTTCCTCTCATTAGGATTCTTCTTGATAAGATGCGCCAGGATTTCACTGTCCGAAGTGGATTGGAAAAGGCTTCCGCGGTCCTCCAGATATCTGCGCAACTGGTCGGAGTTCACAAGGTTACCGTTATGGGCCAATGCGAAATCACCGGAATTATGTCTGAACATGAACGGCTGCACATTCTCGATTCCACCGCCGCCGGCCGTGGAATAACGAACATGACCGATGGCCATATCGCCTTTAAGCGTGGAAAGGTTGTCATTGTTGAAAACCTCCGTCACCAGGCCCAGGCCCTTGACGCGGCGCAGCTGTTCTTCTTCATTGACAGTAACGATTCCGCAGCCTTCCTGACCCCTGTGCTGGAGGGAATGCAGGCCGTAATATGTGACTTCCACAGCATTAGGTACGCCCCAAACGCCGAACACGCCACATTCCTCATGAAGTCCGTCGAATCCCTGATGGTTCATATTATCGCAATTCATCTGTTCGTCTTTTAACATTCTGCGCCCGTAAGACGCTCATAAATAGTCTTGTATCCCTGGCCGACCTTGCCGTTGTCATGGCGGAAACGGTCCTTGTCCAGTTTCATTCCGGTCTCGATATCCCAGAAACGCGCGCTGTCCGGCGTGATGTCGTCAGAAAGGACAATGCTGCCGTCAGGCAAGCGCCCGAATTCCACCTTGAAATCGACCAGAGTTATCCCGATGCCTTTGAAAATCGGCACGAGAATATCATTGATCTTACCCGTAAGCCTGTATATCTCAGCGAGTTCCTTCTCCGAAACGAGACCGAGCGCAAGCGCATGGAAATCATTGATGAGAGGATCGCCCAAATCCTCATTCTTATAACAAAGGTCAATGACCGTCTTAGCAGGAATCACACCTTCCTCGATACCGAGCCTCTGTGCCATGGAACCTGCAATCACATTGCGGACAATGACTTCGATCGGAATGGCATCCACCCTGCGGCATACCTGCTCCGTATCGGAGAGCTTTTCCATGAAATGCACCGGCACTCCGGCATTGGCAAGAATCCTGAAGATTTCACTGGATATGGCATTGCAGTACAAGCCTTTATCCTTGATGACCGCCCTTTTTATCTTATAGTAAGCCGTGATGGTGTCCGTATATTCGATGATGACCTTGTCGGCCTCGTCAGTGGCATATACTTTCTTGGACACGCCATTGTGGATAAGTTCTGTTTTATTCATTATTCGCCTCTGAAATATTTGACTGCATTTTCGAAGAGCGGCTGCTCCAGGTTCGCTGCAATGTTCTTGAACAAGTTGTTCTCATAACGCTCTGAATGGCCCATCTTTCCGAGAATCTGACCATTCTTGCTGATGATGCCCTCGATGGCGTAATACGAACCGTTCGGGTTATATGGAGAATGCATTGAAACACCCTCGTCCACCGGCTCCGCATACTGGAACGCTACCTGTCCATTCGCAAACAATTCTTTCGCAAGTTCCTCATTGACAACGAATTTACCCTCGCCGTGGCTGACAGGAATCGCGTAAGTGTCACCGATGTTCATGCCGGCAAGCCAAGGAGAATTCACGCTTGCCACGCGGGTGAACGCTATTTGGGAAATATGTCTGTTGATATCATTTCTGAACAATGTCGGAGAATCCTTGGTGACGGTTCCGAGATGTCCATAAGGCAGGAGTCCGGATTTCACCAGAGCCTGGAAGCCGTTGCAGATACCCAGAATAAGGCCTCCGCGAGCGATAAGCGCCTCAATGGCTGCCGCAATCTTCTCATTGTTAAGGACATTGGCAATGAATTTTCCGCTTCCGTCCGGCTCGTCGCCTGCAGAGAATCCGCCGCAGAACATCAGAATCTGACATTCGTCAATGTTTTTCTTCATCTCGTCGATGGAGTCGAAGACGTCCTGCTCCGTAAGGTTGCGGAACACGCTTGTCTTTACCTTTGCACCTGCCTTGCGGAAAGCCTTGGCGGTATCGTAATCGCAGTTCGTTCCCGGGAATACCGGAAGATAAGCCACCGGCTCGGCGATTTTCTCGCCCTTGTATTTAAGGTCTATCTTCTTGGCCTTGAACGGTTTGACGCCTTCCATTCCCTTAGGCAGGAGACGTTTCATATCCGGTGTGCTGGTAGCAGGATAAACCTTCTCATAGCGGTCGAATGCACTCTCCAGCAGAGACTCCATAGGGATGTTCTTGCTGTTTATACGGAGGGAATCATTGACCCCGGCAGTGACAGTTCCGAGGAACTGCGCATTCTCGAACTTGATGTCGGATTCGGTCTCAAGGATTATTGAACCGTAGCTGTAGTTGAACAGGTCTTCCTCAGGGACATTGACATCGACACCGAAGGAGTTGCCGAACGACATCTTGCAGAGGCCTTCCGCTACGCCGCCGAAGCCCACGGCCCATGCTGAAACGGCATTGCCGCTGGCAATCTGTTCCTCAACGAACGCCCAGTTCTTCTTCAGTTGCTCCACGTCAGGCATATAGTTTTTCAGCGGAGTATGCTTTACAAGCCAGAGCCTGTTGCCTTCCCATTTAAGCTCCGGAGAAATCACGTTCTTGGCATCTACCGTAGTGATACCGAATGAGATAAGTGTCGGAGGGACATTGATATGCTCGAAAGTTCCGCTCATGGAATCCTTGCCGCCGATGGACGGAAGGCCGAGAGCGACCTGCATTTTCAGGGAACCGAGGAGGGCGCTCATAGGCTTGCCCCAGACCTTCGGATCGTGGGTCATTCTCTCGAAATATTCCTGGCAGGAGAATCTCATTTTCTCGTAGCGTCCGCCTGCAGCGACGACCTTGGCACAAGCCTCGACCATCGAATATGCGGCGCCGTGATAAGGGCTCCACTTGGAAATCACCGGGTTGAATCCGAATGCCATCATGCTGGCGGTATCGGTGTAGCCGTCTGTCGGGAGCTTCTGCACGGAAACCTGCGTCTCGGTCAGCTGGAGCTCTCCACCATAAGGCATGAGCACGGTAGAACGTCCGATAGAAGAGTCGAACATCTCTATCAATCCCTTCTGGCTCACCACGTTGGCATCGCTGAGGTTGTTCAGGAGCTTCTCTTTCAATGTCTCTCCTTCGACCTTTCTGCAGAATGGATTTTTCTCTTCAACAGCGGCGATTTCGGCTTTCGCAAAATGCTTCGCTCCGGCACTGTCAATGAATTTTCTCTGAAGGTCCGCCACGATCTTGTCACCATAGAACATCCTCATGCGCTCGGTATCGGTAACGTCGGCGACATGGGTTACTTCAATGTTCTCGCTGTGGCAATATTCCATGAACTCCGCCTCATCCTTGGCCTCGACCACCACAGACATTCTCTCCTGTGACTCGCTGATAGCCAATTCCGTAGCATTCAATCCGTTATATTTTACAGGGACTCTGTCCAGATAGATGTCCAGGCCGTCGGTAAGCTCGCCGATAGCCACGCTCACTCCGCCGGCTCCGAAGTCATTGGACTTCTTGATGAGCTTGGTGACTTCCGGACGACGGAACAGTCTCTGGAGTTTTCTCTCCTCGGGAGCATTTCCCTTCTGGACCTCGCTTCCGCAGGTCTCCAATGACTCCTCCGTATGTTCCTTGGACGAACCGGTAGCTCCTCCGATGCCGTCACGGCCGGTGCGTCCGCCAAGCATCAGCACCACGTCTCCGGGTTTCGGGGACTCGCGGCGCACCTTGTCAGCCTTCACGGCACCTACCACGGCACCTACTTCCAGACGTTTAGCCGTATATCCTTCATCATATATTTCCCTTACATGGGTAGTCGCAAGACCGATCTGGTTTCCGTAGCTGGAATATCCATGAGCAGCCTTCTTCGTAATCACGCATTGCGGCAGCTTGCCCTGAAGCGTCTCGGCCACAGGCTTGTAGATATCGCCCGCGCCGGTCACGCGCATTGCCTGATAAACGTAGGAACGGCCTGAAAGAGGGTCGCGGATCGCACCGCCGAGACAGGTGGCAGCGCCTCCGAAAGGCTCGATTTCCGTAGGGTGGTTGTGGGTCTCGTTCTTGAACATGAGAAGCCATTTCTCAAGACGGCCGTCCACATCCACGTCCACATAGATGCTGCAGGCATTGTTCTCCTCGCTGACTTCCATGTCGTCCAGCAGGCCGGCCTTACGCAGATAGCGACCGCCGATGGTCGCCATATCCATGAGGTTCAAGCCTTTATGCTCACGACCGAGTTCCTTCCTCATCTTCAGATAAAGGTTCAATGTCCCGTCAATATCCTCCTTCATGAAGGATTCCTCGACGCCTATTTCCTCCAGCTCCGTGGTGAAGGTAGTGTGGCGGCAATGGTCGCTCCAATATGTGTCCAATATGCGGAGTTCCGTCTCGTTAGGGTCGCGGCCTTCTTCCGTGAAGTATTTTACCACCTCGCGAAGGTCGTCCGCATTCATGGCAAGTCCCATCTTGCGGCAGAACGGCTCCAGGTCAGCGTCCGTCATTTTCGTGAAGCCATCCAGCACAGGCACCGGTTTCACGGCAGCCGACTCGGCATCCGTAAGCTTGGAAAGGTCCTTCTCGCGGGACTCCACGGCATTGATATAATAATGCTTGATCTTGGCGATGGTCGCGTCGTCGGTATCGCCGGAAAGGATGATCAGCTTAGAGCTCTTGATTCTCACATCCGCCTTAGGGTCAATGAGATGCACGCAGTCCACAGCCGAAGCCGCCCTCTGGTCGAACTGCCCTGGAAGGTACTCCACGGCAATATATCTGGTTCCTGTCAGGTCGCATTCGTCGGAAACCTTGTCCGTCACGATCTCGCCGAAGACGCTGTAACGGCTCTTTTCGAGAAGTTCCGGGGTAAAACCGAACAAATCATAGACATTGAGAAGCCTGAGTGACTGGAGATCAAGCTGAAGATTCTCATTCAACTCGGCCTTGAGGCTGGCTGCCTCAACCTGAAATTCAGGATATTTTTCAACAAAAATCCGGTAATTGTTTGCCATCTGTATATTGGTTTTTCTATTTTACGAATTTGGATTCCCAGTTCTTTTCGAACAATTCCTGTGTCATCGGAACATAAGTTATATGCGCCATCTTGCGCTTCGGACGCGATTCCGACTTGCCGTAAATATGCACGAACACGCCCTTGCCAGCTTCGCCGCAATATGCTTTCCCGCCCTTCGCCGTGTTGCTCACAGGAACCGCCGCAGGATTCTGCCAATGCTCCGCATGAGCCGTGTCAATGATTTTCCAGGCAGCCTCAAGATCCTGTCCCAGAATGTTTTTCATCACCGTCGGCGCCACAAGTTCCGGCTGTTCCAATGCTTGTCCGAGCAGGAAATGGCAGAGTTCCGTATATTGCGAAGAAGTGCATCCTTCTATGGTATAGTGTCCGCTGTTGTGCGGCCTCGGGGCCATTTCATTGAAAACGAAATCATTGCCCTTTATGAAGAGCTCGATCGCGAGGATTCCCCTGTAGTCGCAGCCTTCCATGAATTTTTCGCAGGCGCCGACGATTTTCGGCTCCAGCTCCGTTCCTGCCGGAACAATGCAGAGGTCCAGGATGCCGTCCTTGTGGATATTGCGGCCTATCGGGAAATGGATGGTTTTCTGACAGTCGCGTACCATGATGACACTGCATTCATAGTCGAACGGAACAAAGGCTTCCAATATGCAAGGAACATGGAGCAATTCCGCTGCCTTCTCGATGTCTTTTTCTTCACGGATGACCGCCTGGCCGTGTCCGTCATAGCCTAACCTTCTGGTTTTCAGCACGCAAGGCATTCCGACTTTTTTCACCGCCTCAGACAGCTCTTCACGGCGCTGCCCATCGGTCAATTCACATGGAACTTCGGCGCAGTCCTCATCGGAAGAGCATGCAGGGAGCGGGACATAGTCCGGCACAGGGAGACCATGGCGCTTCGCATTGTTCTTCTCGCGAAGCCGGTCCTGGGAGTCGAAAAGCGGCGCAATGCCTTGTGGGATATTGTATTTCCCCTCCAGGTGGCGAAGAATGTCGCCAGGTACGTTTTCGAACTCGTAGGTAAGAACGTCAGTCATGTCGCCCAGCTGTTCCAGAGCGCCGAGATTGTCATACGCTGCCACAATGTGGCCGTCACATTCGGCAAATGCCGGTGCGTCCGGGGCAGGGTCGAGCGCATAAACTAAAGCACCTTGGCGGTGCGCTTCCTCCGCGATCATAAGACCGAGCTGCCCACCTCCGATTATGCCTATTTTTTTAGCCATTTGTCAAGATATTTGTGATTCCGCCTAGATTTCAGCTTTGAGTACAGAATCCGTCTGGTCTTGTCGGAACTTCTCGAGTTTCCGTGCAATGTCCTCGTTCTGGAGCGCAAGGATGGATGCCGCTATGAGTGCAGCATTCTTGGCCCCGTTTATCGCTACGGTCGCGACAGGGACTCCGCCAGGCATCTGTACGATGGAAAGAAGGGAATCGAGTCCGTTCAATGCTCTTGATTTCACAGGGACTCCGATTACTGGAAGTGTGGTCATCGCTGCTACCATTCCCGGCAGATGTGCCGCACCGCCCGCTCCGGCGATGATGACGCTGATGCCACGTGCTTTCGCAGTTTTCGCATAGTCATACATAAGGTCAGGTGTTCTATGCGCGCTCACGACTTTCTTCTCGAATGGGATTTCGAGAGCCTTGAGCATTTCTTCAGCTCCCGACATGACTTCATAGTCACTGGTGGAGCCCATAATGATTCCGACTTTCATATATAAATAAAGAGTATATCTGTGTCTGCTGCAAAAGCATCGCAAATATACTCTTAATTCGCGGCATAAACAAAACGCCGGAGTGCAATATTTCTATAAAATCCTTTTAGGCGATTATTTTCCTACCTTGTTCGGGGAAGCCTTGAGCGCCTTCTTGATTGTCGGCAGGACTGCCTTTACATAATAAGTGACTCCGAGGTCGGTGAAATGGTCGCCGTCTACGGTACCGTCTTTCATTTCATCCAGAAGTTTTTCTCCTGAAACATAATATACGCGTTTCTCGCCCGCCTTGCGAAGTTTTTCATAGAACGCTTTCTGTGCATTGTTCCTGGCGATGATATCCTCGCGCTCGACATTGTTCAGACGCATTGTCGGATAAAGCGGATGCTCCACGATAACCACCGGCACGTCAGGATGTGCATCACGGAGAACGCGGAAGAATTCCACGCTGTGAGCCTCGATGCGGTCAGCCTTGCAGTTCGGCGCATTGTCCATGACGTAGACGGCAGGTGTTTCCACCGATGCCATCAGCTGGGCGATATCCAGGTCAAGGAGGGCATTGCCGCTGAATCCGAGATTGATGACTTCCATGTCGAGAGCTCTCTCTATCAATGAAGTATGTACCATTCCAGGACGTGATACACAGCCTCCCTGGAGAATACTTGTGCCGTACATCACTATCGGGCATCCTCTTCTAGGGCTGTCCACCTGAGGCTTGCCGATGACGCTGGCCCCGTCGACACCGATCTCAAGCGACGTAACGCCGTCATACAGAGACAGATAGAGCATATATTCACGCTCCTTGCGGTCCATGTTCTTCACAAGCACATACTCCGAGGTCTTGTTGTCCCTGCTCGGTCTGCCCACACCTGTAAAATACCATTTGCCCTCGTCGAGCACATAGAGGTCAAGTCCTCTGATGCCTGCCGGCGACATGTGGTTCATATATGCTCCGAAATAAGAGGTCCATCTGGCCTTGATGATCGGGGAATCCGTACGGAAACGCACGTAAATACCTGCAGAATGGTGTCCGAGACGCCAAAGTTCAGGTCTGGTAGTCTTATCGTAAGAAGCAGGAAGCCTGTCGTATGGGGTCAATGTCGCCTGGGTGGCTTTTCCCCCAATCAAAAATTCCGTGGCATCGTGATATACCAATCCATCCTTCTCCGGCTCCCCGGCATTTGCGACAGTCGCCAAAGCAAGCATTGCCGCTGCTGCGACCGCTGTCGCCCACATTCTGCTTTTCATCATAATTCTATTTACGTTTTTCAATGAATTTTTTTACATCTTCCCACTTGTAGTAGACACCGGAGACAGCCTCCAGGTCTGCAATAGTGCGTTCTTTGTCGTTATACACGAATTTCACCAGCACGTCCGGCGACTTATGGCTCTTGTAGAAAATCATCTGGAGATTCGACGCGAACGGTATGTTCATCGGATCATTCCATTTCTGCGGTATCTCATCGAAAGACAGCCTTTCGCCCACTCCGCTCAGATGCAGGTATCCCACCAATGCCATGATAGGATAGTCGTGACCGAACTTCAAGTCGGCAGCATAATGTCCGGATGCCAGGGCCTCATCAGCTTTCGCAACAATGTCATTCACAAGTGGTTCCGCATTTTTCATCCTTTCCTTTCCGAATTCCACGGAGTTCCCGTGCCTGATATAAAGTTCGCGGTTGCTGTAGTCCCACCATTTGTAGATGACATCTTCCGGCAAATGCCTGTAGACATTGGTCTCGACTCCTGACGAGCGTGCGATTCTGGCGACCTCCCAGATTTTCGTCTGGAACTTGTCCGCATTGCGCACGAACTGCCTTGCAGCCTGCGGGTCGGTGAACAATGATGCCATGACCTTCACGGTATCAGTCTGCACATGCTTCAGTGGTTCAAGCATCACCGCAGAAGCTTCCTTCTGCTCCTTGGATGCACCGTTGCTGATATACGACATGATGACGTCATCGCTGTCTATCTCGAACTGAAGTCCCGGCTGCAGGCGGATGAGTTCTCCGACGAAATTGGCCATGCTTACCTGGCAACGGTGTACCGTACTGCTTTCCACCCTCACCAGACCGCTGCCCTTGCGGAATACTCCAGGATAGTTTTTATACATCCTTTCTGCTATCATGCGGTGTTCCTTCTCGCCAAGCCTCGTCAGATGTCCGTTGGCGCCATGATGCACTTCAGCCACGACCCGAGCCTCCTGCAGAAGCTCTTCGCCTTCAGGCGTAAGGATGCCGGCGCTGTCCGCCTTCTCCAATATGTCGATTACATAAGTGTAATTGGAAATGTGCCAGTTCGTCCTGGAGCCATGGCGTCCGTAATGACTGATGTACACAGGTTTATACCCCTTAGGAGCCGGTGTTGCCTGCATTTCACGGAATTCATAAGAATGGGTGTTTACCCCTGCCCTGTCCGGATCTTCCCGGAGCATCTGCATAGGCTGCAACTGCAGCAAAGCGAAAATCAGCAATGAAAACATTGTCGTGTGTGTTTTTTATGTTTATAGTTTAAGAAATTACATGGCGTAAATCCTTCAGCGCCAATGTCAGATGTCTTTCCACCGTTTTCGGAGAAAGATTCATCTCATCAGCAATCTGCTCCACCATCTTCCCCTCGAACCTGCGCTTCTCGAATACTTGACGCCGCTTTTCCGGCAACTTGCTGATTGCAGCCGAAATAGTGGCATCAAGTTCGAGCGCAGATATTGTGTTCAGGATATTCTGAGTTTCATCCTCAGGTTCCTGCACAAGACGGCGTTCCCTGTCAGCGACAAATTTGGCACGGAGCCAACTGATGGATTCATTCCTGACAGCGGTCAGAAGATAACTCTTCACCGGCTTGGAAGAATCCAGACGTTCACGGCCTGTCCATAGTTTCAGAAACACATTCTGAACTACATCTTCAGCAGCGTCAGGGTCCTTGAGCAGTGATACCGCATAAGTAAAACACTGCTCGAAGTACCTGTTGAAAAGCTCATCGAAACTCGCTTTTTCCCCACGTCCCAGTCTACTGACAAGATTCTTTTCCGTCATTTTAGATAATTTCTATAAGTCGGATGGTGTGAGTAGTCGCCGAAGTTACGAAAATTTTCGCACAATCCTCAGAAACTACGACATCAGAAGGCCAAAAACCGCTCGCAATAGTTTCAAGTTTGCCTTTGGAATAATCACCGCCTGCTCCCGGAGTGAGTTTTCTTACAGACTGGGCAGTCACATCGCAGAAATACAATGCACCGTCTTTTGCGCACCAGATTCCGTTCACCTTGCCGATTGTACTCTTGCCGAGCAGGTCGCCCGGAACGCCGTCTCCCTTGGAGCCCTTGGCATTTCCTTCTCCTGCAATCTGCTTGATTTCACCGTCTTTGTCTATCATGTAAAGATAGCCGGAGTCTTCAGTGCCGACGACAACTCTTCCGGCTGCATCCACAGCAGAGCATGTAGGCATAGGAATACTATAAGTCGTGACCACAGCATCATCCTTGAACTTAATTACTTGACCTCCGTTTCTGTTGGAAAGATAGCCGAATCCGTCCGAATCGAATTTGACACCCATCGGATTGTCCAATGTAAATCCGGAGACTACTTTCACAACTCCGGCAGCGTCCATCTTCACGAGCTGGTTGACGCTCTTGTTACAGAAATACAATTCGCCTGACGGAGCGACTGCACCCTGCCAAGGATGTTTAAGTTCCGCACCCGATGTTTTCACAGTAGTTACCCTACCGAAAGAATCCATTTTTCTGATAGCGAACGAACCTCTCTGCAGAATGTAGTAACTGCCGTCACCGGCAGGGATAATACCTTCTGGGGATGAGAATGTCGCAGAGGTGGACACTCCGTCTTCAGAAGCATTTGTTCCTACCTTTCCAGCATAAATGGAAGCGAGGTACACATGTTCAGGCTTTTCCTTGTAGAGGAATTTGATTCCGCCGGCCTTACCCTCAGGTGTAGTAACCTCCACCTCGTATTCTGCCGGTTCATTTTCAGGAACCACGATTGTAAGATCCCATTTGTTGGCATCCAGCACTTTAGCCTCTTTCCCGCCGATAAGGACCACATTGTCCTTCGCTTTTTCGCTGAAATTACGTCCGAGAACTTTCACGATGGCGCCGGAATATCCGCTTTCAGGGTCCATGCGCACAAGGCTGAGTTCCGTCACATTGGCGACGTATTTATCATCTTGGCAGGCACTTGCAAGTGTTACAAGTGCCATTGCCGCTAAAATTATCGATTTTTTCATATACGCTTATTTTGAGTATATCCTTCTTATGGTAAAGCCGGTTCCGTCTGCAAGCAGCATTGAGCCGTCCGGCATCGGAAGCAATCCGCAAGGGTATTTTAATCCCGCGTTGGTACCAAGTCCGTCAACTCCAGGATATTTCGGCACGAAATTCATACCTGCACGAGTCTTGACGGTTCCCTTGGTATAGTCTCCGCCCTCCCCAGGAACCAATACGCGGACTGTAGCAGTAGTCACATCGGAGAACCACAGGTTACCTTCAGCATCGACAGCGATACCTTCTACCTGGCCGATAGTCGCAGTAAGAGGATTGCCCGGTTCGCCGTCAGTTGTATTCGCCGCACTGGTAGGCTTGTTCTCCGTACCGGCGATTTTTTTCATTTCTCCCGTAGCAGGATCGAATTCGAAGATTCCGAACGGAACACCTGTCGTGCCAATGAAAAGTTTAGTCTTGTCCTTGTTCCACGCCATGTGTTCAGCAAACAACTTGACAGGCCAATCATGCTTCAGCACAAGGTTCTTGTCATAAACCGAGATATAACTTGGTTTAGCCTCTGTTCCGGCATCACGGTTCAGCAAATAAAGATTGTCCTGAGCATCCGTAAGCACGCACATCGGGTTGGTAGTCAGTTTATGTGCCGGAAGCGGCAATACGCTGATTTCATTGGTTCCAGCGGCAATCTTGAATACTTTGCCAGCTGCTTTGCCTGTCGCATAATAGTTTCCCTTGGAATCGAATGTAGAACCCCAAAGATGAGTATTATTAATGAGCGCATTGTCCGTACCGATAACCGTCTTGACCTCCCAAGTCTTGGGATCCAGTGTCCTGATGGCATCCTTTCCTGCTCCTCCGCGCGAAGTGAACCATACTTTGCCGTCCGGTCCCATCGCGAGATGCTGTACCGTTTCCAGATTTGCAGCCTTACCGATTCCATCCAATGTTCCGCGGACAGAACTACCGGCGACAGTCTCCACATACCACAGAGGAGCCACGGTAAATGAGCCGCCTGTGCAGACTCTCTCGCCCACCTTCACGGTAAATGTATAAGTACCGGTTCCGAGTGCAGGCATCTCCACTTTCAATGTCGTGGCGGTAGCTTCCGTAACAGTCAGGACCTGGTCGCCGACCATAACCACATTGTTCGCAAGCTCCTCGCTGAAGCCCTCACCGTAGATGGTCACGATAGTTCCGGCGCCGCCCTCTGAAGGAGTAGACTTCTCTACCATCAGTTCCACGTATGTAAACTCCGCAACAGCCGTCTTGGCACCGTTCTTTACCTCCACGGTAACGCGTCCACGTGCGTGTTCCGGTGCAGTTACTGACAATGCTGAAGATGATGTCGTGAGAATATTCGCTTTCACGCCGTCGAAGGTAACTGACATGTCGGCCAATTCATCAGAGAAGTTTTCTCCGATGATGGTGACATTGTCCCCGACGAAACCGAAAGACGGCCTCAACGCAGTAATCTTTATCTCAGGATCCGCAAGGGTCACATAAGTGAAATCCAGACCTGAAACTTCTTTTCCGTTCACGGAAACTTTTACATCTACCTTTCCGTCAGCATGTTCCGGAGTCACTATCTGGATTCTGTTTTTCGAAGAAGACACTACCTGCGCCTCCTGGCCATCCAAAAGCACCTTGTTTGCAGACTGCTCCGCAGCGAAATTAACTCCGGAAATGATTGCGGTACATCCGGATGCTCCGGAGACAGGGATTATGGATATCAGCTCCGGCTCCGCAGCAAGTCCGTTCCCCGTTTCCGAGTCCGAACAAGATGCTGCGCCAACAAGCAACAGAGCCATCTGAAGTATCAATATTATTCTTTTCATTGTCATCAATTATTATGGTTCATCTACTGTTACGGTCCAGCCTGACACTACCGGTCTTTCAGCACCGTCAGAAGGATGGTTGCGAATCTGGAACACCTGTGCAATAGGATGACGCACAAGGAATTGCGCCGAACCGCCACCGTCCAGATTGGCCGCTCCGGAACATCCGAGAGACTGGAACATGTACGCCATCTCCTTATAGGTAAGGCCTGCGGCACCGAACGTCCTGCGTCCGTCAGCCGTAAGGAAATACACGATGCCGTCATCCGTATATCCAATAGCGGTACGCGGGTCTCTTGCAACCCATTCAGTTCCCGAGAAATGACCGTTTGACAGAAGGATCAGACCTGCGCCCGTACATTCCTTCAGACTGGTTTTCATCTCCTCGTATTTCGCACGCTCCGCAATCACCATCTTGTTGTCGAAACCGACACCTACGAAACTCAGGGCCTGCTGCTCGACATTCGGGTTATAATCCCATGCTGACGAAATAATCGTTCCTCCACGATGCACGGGGCCTCTCGGATTGATAGGAGTATTGATATTCCAGAAATCTCCGTTGATCATACCAACGACTCTCGCGCGGCTCTTGTCCATAGCGACCGCCATATCTGTCAATGTCTGTTTTCTCCAGCCGTCCGAGATGGAATTGCTGTTGTAAGGCATTGCAACCTTTACTTTCAGACCCGGAGTCTTGGTATCAATGCGGAGAATACATATCTGCTGCACATATCCTTCCATTGTCTGGAGATGCAAGTCAGTCTCCTCCACTCCTACGGCCACCACGAAAGAGGTATCCTTGAACACCCTGGCAACCTCCTGGCACTTATCCACGAAAGTCTTTCCGATTTCCGTAGTCGGCTCATACAGGAAGTCCGTACCCTGAGCCTTGTCGCAAGCTGCACTGAGTATCAACACACTGGCAGCCAGCCATATTCTATTTAATATTTTCATATCGTTATTTCCAAAGTTCATTCTGATGCAGATTGACAGTATTCAAATCCAGCTGTTTCTGAGGAATAGGGAAAACCGTATATTTCTCAGGAAGGCCGGTTTTCTTCATATATCTTCCCGTACGGACAAGGTCATACCATCTGAATCCCTCTCCGAGGAACTCCAGACGTCTTTCTGCGAGTATCGCATCAATGAATTCCTCCTCGTTCTTCGGCGCAGGTGAAAGATCCTGAAGACCGCGCGCACGCCTGAGCTCATTGAGTCTGGCGAGACCGCCTCCGGCAAGCCCCTTGCCCTCTGCGCTGATAAGGTACATCTCTGCAAGACGGGAGATTATGATAGGATCCGAGGATGATTTGTTGATATACTTGTTCAATACAGTTTCGCTTCCGTCCACCGTTATCGAGATCGACTTTCTCTTGTCGTTATCAGTAAACAATGCAATCACTTCAGGTACAGGCACATAAATAGTAGCAGGCTGCAAGAATTCGCCAGCGAACTTGATACCGTTCTCTTCCGGCAAGTTGGCAAATGTGAATATTACCTCTGAATTGGCCTCGCCACGGAAAATCTTGGAAAAATCATCCAGAGCGAACAGCGGATCAGCTATGAGTTCATCAGCAAGTTTCGCTGCCTCGGCCTTTTTGCCCTGGGCGATATATGCTCTCGCCGCAAGTGCCTTGGCTGCCTGCAATGACACATAATATTTGGTAGAATATTCAGGGCACATCGCCAATGCTTTTTCAAGGTCCTCATTGACAAAAGCCCAAAGAGCCTCCTCGGTAGAGTTCGGCTGCGGATCATTGCTGGTAACCCTCATAAGAGGAGCGATCCTGTATTTGGTGACAATGTTATAGTAATCCAATGCCCTGAAGTAATATGCCACTCCGAGCATCTGACGGACCTTGTCGGTTTGTGCCGCCTTTTCAGCAACCTCAATGAAGCTGTTTATCTGATAAAGCAGGGCATAATATCCTGTATAAGGAACCTGGATCCAGCCGTTGGTAGGCAGGAAAAAGTCCTTGATCCATGACGGTGCGTCCGGCCATACGGAACCGCCTCCACGGAAGAAGTCACCTCCCGTCATATCATTCTGGAAATATCCCTCGAAACCCGGCTTGTACTGCGAGTAGCAGTAAAGGCCCGTATAAAGGAGCTCCAGATCTTCTTCTGACACGCTGTCCCTTGATACTGCATCATGCGGATATTTATCCAAAATGTCGCAGGACGAAATTATTATGGATGCTGTCAACAGCGCTAATATTATCTTTTTCATATCGACAATTAGAATTTAAGATTGACACCGAACATGAACGTCCTAGGCTGTCCAGGATTGAGCCAATCGACACCGTAAGTGGCTGCATTGGAATTATATGACACTTCTGGATCAAGATAAGGCCACTTCGTGAACACGTAGGCATTGTCCACCTGGAAATATACCCTTACGCTGTTCATCTTGATCGCGCGCATCCACTTCGAAGGGAGATTGTAACCCAATGTGATGGATCTCAGACGAAGGTATGATGCATCGTGCAGGAAGCGGGTGTTTACGAACTTGGTACTGTTCCAGCTCTGTCCGTAAATTGCGCGAGGAGTCTTGTTGGTGGTTCCAGGACCTGTCCATCTTCCTTCACATGCAGATTTGAGCTGCGGCCATGTTCCGTTTCCGAGCCTGAGGCCACCAGTCCAATATTCATATACGCTCTGTCCGTAAGAGTATGTCATGAACACGGAGAGCTCCAGATTCTTCCAGGTGAATGTATTGTTGAAACCACCGCTGAATTTAGGATTGGCGGAGCCTACTATCTGACGGTCGTCAGCAGTAATCTTTCCGTCTCCGTCATAATCATCATAAATGACGTCACCGGCACGTACGCCCTCATTCTCATAGAGATACTCAGGGACATCCTCATCATGCTGGTAGATGCCGAGCATCTTGACCATGTAGAATGAACCGACTTCCTTGCCTACCTGCAATGCGTGGAAAGAATCAGGCATGATTATATCACTGTCATCCAGGAGCTTGGTCAGTTTATTCCTCACAAATGAGATATTGAAATCACCTCTCCATCGGAAATCCTTCTTTCCGGCGTTTCCGGCAATGGTGAGCTCAAGACCCTTGTTGTTCATTGAACCGATATTGCAGGTATAGCTGGAATAACCCGTGGTAATCATCGTCGGCTTGCTGTAAAGCAGGTCGCGGGTGTCTTTGTTGAACACATCGGCAGTGAAAGACAATGCACCCTTGAAGAAACTCATGTCGATACCCAAGTCTTGCTGCACAGTAGTTTCCCATTTCAGGTCACGGTTTCCAGGAGTGCTGAGACCGAGGCCGTTGGTATTGTTATAGTTCACACCGCCGGATGCAAGTGCCTGATATGCATAAGGTCCGATGTTGCCCTGGTTACCTGTTGCACCGATGCTGGCACGGAGCTTCATGGTGATGCCGTCAGCATGCCACCAAGATTCCTTGTCGGCATTCCATCCGAGGCTGGCAGAAGGGAAATATCCATAGCGGTTTTCAGCAGCGAACTTGGAAGATCCGTCGGCACGCATCGTGAGAGTTCCCACATAGCGGTCCTTGTAGTTCAAGTTGACACGGCCGAAGAACGACTGGAGCGCATAAGCAGTACGGCTTGAATTGGCCTTGCTGATTTCCGCAGCGACAGAGTTCACGTCGAATGAGCTTGAAGGAAATCCGATACCCTTCTGCAAAGCCATCGAGTTCTCATCCACCTGTGCGGAATGACCGAGAACGACGTTGAGTCCAAGTCCGAAATTGAATTTCTTGCCGTATGACAATGTATTTTCCCAAATTACAGAGCTGCGGAATTTGCGGCTGTCGGTCAATGAACCTCCCTGAGGATTATCCTTCGACGGATATCCGCCCGGATGCTTCGCCGTATAATAAACATGCTCTTCCAATGCTGAGAAATCCTCGCCCAGGGATGTCTTGAAATCAAGGCCCGGGATAATATGGAAGGTCAAATTCGCATTGCTCAATGCCCTGTAGGTCTTGAGCCACACATCGGACTCCTTGATTGCCTGAAGGGCATTGTTGTTCACGAGTACATTCTTGGATGTAGCCCAGTCTCCGTTAGGGAGGAACGGCTCATCCCAAGGGTACTGCTCCACAGCAGCCTTGATGACATTATATCCGCTGTAACCGGAAGAAACTCGGTTGTTCTTGGTATAGCTGAGCTGCATGTTGATACCGAAAGAAAGCCATTTTCTGATATCTCCGGAAACATTGGACTTGATGCTGTATTGATTGAGAGCATTGCTCAATGCTGTTCCTTCCTGATGCTTTGCAGTCGCAGAAACGTAGTACCTTATCTTTTCGGAACCGCCTGATATTGAAGCGGTAATATTACGTGAAAAGCCCGTACGGAGCACATCTTTAAGCCAATTATGAGTCGGTTTTCCAGGCATAGGATTGATGAAACGCTCCTGAGTCTTGCCGAACTGGATGTTATAATTGTCGATGGCCTCGTTGAAAGTCTCGATCAGAAGGTCGCCGCTTGCAAGATCCAGCTTGTCCAGACGCGGCTGCTGGCTGAGACTCATGCTTGCGTCAATCGAAATTACCGGAGCGCCTTTCTTTCCCGACTTGGTAGTCACGATAATGACACCGTTAGTGGCACGGGAACCGTAGATGGCAGCGGATGCCGCATCTTTCAGGACCTCCACGGACTCGATATCCGACGGGTTCAATGTTGCCAAGCCAGTCATGGATTCACCTTGCGAGAATGCGCCCGTATCACCTGAAGTACTAGTAATTGGCACACCGTCAATAACATACAAAGGTTCGTTACCGGCATTGAGGGAACCGATACCACGAATGCTCACACGGCTGCTGGCTCCCGGGATACCAGATGCGGTAGTGATATTCACACCGGCAATACGTCCCTGGAGAAGCTGGTCCACAGAAAGCACGTCACGCCTTTCAGATGCCTTAGGCTTGAACTGACCGATGGCGGAAGTGATGTCCCTACGGGTCATGCTACCATATCCGACCACCACTGACTGGTCGAGCGACAATGCCTGCGGCTCCATCTTCACTTCAATATTGGTCCTGGAAGATGAAATCTGCACCTCTTTATCCTCGTAGCCGAAGAAAGAGAATGAAAGCACCGGCTCCGCACCGGTAACCTTGATGGAGAATTTTCCGTCAGCGCCGGAAGAAACGGCATTGGTCGTACCTTTCTCCACTACGAAAGCTCCTGCCATCGGGGAATTGTTCTCATCCACGACAATTCCGGTGCACAGCAGCGGCTGGGCCTTTCCCACAGGCTTTGCTGCCGGCGCAGACTGAGCTTTTTTTGCGACAACGGAAATATTCTTGCCATTGACCTTGTAAGAAACATCCTGTCCGGCAAAAATACGGTCAAGCGCATTCTGGATTGACACATTCTTAACCTGTACTGTCACATGCTTGTTGATGTCAATGTCATCAGTTCAAATCGTGAACGAGTAGTGGTACTCCTTCTGCAGATATTCTACGGCAGAGCGCACACTAACATCCTTCAACGACATAGAAATCTGCGCATTGGCTGATACCGCAAACAGCCACGAAAGGGCAGTTGCGATGACAAGACAGCACAACTTGCTACATCTTGAAAAATTACGCATAAATTGGTTATTAATTATGAAAAACAAAAATTATTTCAGATTCAATTGGCTGATATATAATAGGTATCCTCCTTCTGCAGAACCTTCATTCCTCCGTCCGCACAGAGAGCTTTGAGAATATCCAGCGGCGACTCGTCATTCACGAAGGAAGCATAGAAGCGCCTCCCCAGCAGATTCTTATTGCTGACCACAACCATTATTTTGAATTGGCGCTGGAGTTCCGATATTATATTCTGGAGCGTCTCGTCATTGAAATACAATGCATTGCGCACAGTCCACGAAACATATTTCTCCGGATTCATGCAAGTCCTGGTAACCTTCCCGTTTTCCAAGTCAGCCTTTACCACCTGCCCCGGAGCGATTTCCACGGACTGCTTGATTCCTGACACCATGAAATCCATATCTACGGCACCCTCCACCAAGGTCAATTCAGCTTCCGTAGACTTCGGATATGAACGGAAATTGAAAACCGTTCCCTTTACGCGGACATTGACATTGTTGGACGAAAGGATGAAAGGATGTTTCTTGTCTTTTGCGACCTCGGCGAACACCTCTCCTGACGAGAACACCTGTCTCGTACGACCGGTAAACTCGCTCGGATACAGCAGTCTGGATTCATTGTGGAGCCAGATTATCGTGCCATCAGGAAGCAGCACTGATTTTTTCTCGCCATAGGCCGTCAGCACTTCCACCCAGTTCACGCTCCCGCCATCTTCAGCAGGAATCACCTTCAGCACCACCGCAAGCAATACCGCAGCCGCCATCGAAACAGCACCGGCAATGTAAGGCCACACACGTTTCCTGTTACGGCCTCCATTCTCCTCGGACAATGCAATCTCCTCAATGGCAGCATCCAGCCGAGCTTTCACCCTTGCTTTTCTCGCCTCAATATCGTATTCGTTATAATCCATTTTCACGTCTTTTGCATATAATACGTATGAGTAAGCCCTATCCCCCAACCGGTGCTGAAAAATTTTTCACTATCTTTGCAGACCACATTCAAAAAACATTGACATGAAGCCGAAAATGAAATCAATTTTGGGTATCGGCAATGCCCTTACAGATATTCTTGCCGTTCTGCCGGATGACTCGTTCCTGAAGCTGTACCACCTTCCGAAAGGCAGTATGCAGTTCGTGGACATGGAGACGGGAAACAAGATTTTCGAAAGCCTGAAACCTTATGGATTGCATTATGTAGCAGGAGGTTCCGCAGCCAACACCATCACATGTACCGCCATTTTCGGCATGCCGTCAGCATTCATCGGCAAGGTCGGTGAAGACGAGCTCGGCCACCTGTTCAAGAGCGACGAAGAACAATACGGCGTGAAGACAATGCTTCTGAAAGGCAAGAACCCTTCGGGCAGGTCAATGGTTTTCGTGTCCGGGGCCAATGCTGAAAGAACATTCGCGAACTACATGGGAGCCGCTCTGGAAATGGTTCCGGAAGACCTGAAACAGGAATATTTCGAAGGCTATGACTACTTCCATATAGAGGGCTATCTCGTACAGAACCAAGCACTTATCCGCACAGCCGTAGAGATGGCGCACAAGGCGGGATGCATCATTTCGCTGGACATGGCGTCATACAACGTCGTGGAATCCAACGACGCTTTCCTGCATGACATCGTGGACCGCTACGTGGACATCGTCTTCGCGAACGAGTCCGAGGCCAAGGCGTTCACCAAGCTTCAGCCGAGGGAGGCGCTCGACGAAATCGCCCGCCACTGCAAGATTGCCGTCGTGAAAGTCGGCAAGGACGGGTCAATGCTGAAGAGCGGGGATGAATACCATTATATAGAGCCATGGCCGGCCGACACCATCGACGCCACAGGAGCAGGCGACACTTACGCCGCAGGTTTCCTCTACGCCCATTCACTCGGCATGCCTCTGAAAGTCTGCGGTGAAATCGGATCAATCATTGCCGCCAAGGTCGTGGAAATTATCGGCACGAAGATTGATATCCCAAGATGGAAAGCAGCCAAAGCAGAAATCCGCGAGCTGATAGCAGCGAACGGAGGCATTGCTGCGGAAGAAAACGAAGACTGATGCTAGGTTTCATAAAGAACATATTCAGAAAGAGATACCTCAGGAAAGCGATAAGCACGAACCCTACGGGGCTGCATCCGCTAAGTGAAATCAAATCCGTGTCCATCATCATTGACATGGAAGATTCCGGCGCGGACGAGTGCAAGGAGAAGGCGATTTCCGTCTTCAAGTCGCTCGGCATACGCACAAGCGTGTATTTTTTCGATTTCAGCAAGAAGGACGAGGACGAGAGACAGACTACGAGCCTGAACAACACTATCTTACGCAGCGACCTGAACTGGTGCGGCCGCCCGTCGGCGGAGAAATTGTCAATGCTGGTGCAGGAAAATTCGGACATGCTGCTGTCGCTCGTGGACAATGACGACTTCCCTATCGAATACATGGCAAAGTGCTCACCTTCAAGGTTCAAGATCGGGCGCTGCCAGCTGCCGGGACGCACTTTCGACCTGGTGATAGAGGATTCCCCGAGCCAGGCTTACACACCTGTACAGGCATTTGCTGAAATCACCAAATATCTCGAAACTATCAAGTAACCCAGAGCCAACCGGCCGGGCAAGAATCAAATAATACGATGAACGGATTGACAAGAAACATCATTACAGGAGTCAAAGGATTCGGCATGGGTGCCGCAAATGTGATTCCTGGCGTTTCCGGTGGCACGATTGCATTGCTCACCGGCATTTTCACAGAAATCATTGACTCGCTCAATGCGATGATGGACCCAGCATCATGGAAACTCCTGTTCCAGGGCAAATTCCGTGAGTTCTGGCGATTTATCCACGGAACTTTTCTGGTATCATTGTTCATTGGCGTCCTGATCAGCATCTTCTCACTGGCGAAGCTCATGGTCTACGTCATGAACTGGTATCCGGTGCAGACCTGGGCATTTTTCTTCGGCCTCATCATCGCCTCATCGGCATATATGATCTACGACATCAAGGGCTGGAAGGTCAATGACGTGCTTTTCTTCGCAGCAGGCATTGTCCTCGGCGTGGTCATCTGCACATTGTCCCCTACCACCACTCCCGACAGTTTCTGGTTCATTTTCCTCTGCGGCGCCATCGCGGTCTGCACCATGATTCTTCCTGGAATTTCCGGCAGTTTCATTCTGGTAATTCTCGGTAAATATGACTTTATCATGCAGTCTATCAACCAGATGAACATTCCGGTGCTGCTGGTGTTCGGCCTCGGCTGCATCATCGGCATCCTCGGATTCTCCAAGTTCCTGCACTGGCTGCTGAAAAGGTTCGAAAGACCGACAATGCTGGTGCTCGTGGGCTTCGTCCTCGGCGCGCTCGTGAAAGTCTGGCCATGGAATGACATGCACGCCGTAGCTGAAGGTCAATGTCTCCGCAGCGGCATGGCTCCGGATGCGGCTTCGACAGCTGCCGACCTCATCATGAGTTCAGACAATCCGATGAAAGTTCTGGATCTCCAGATACATGGAGCTATCATCTGGGCGATTGCAGGTCTGGCTCTGGTTGCGGTCCTGGAATATCTAAGCACATTGCACAAATTAAAAGAGGAAGCTTAAGACGAGCAAACATTTCAGTTTATAGTCGAAATGTGATATTTCTCTTACAAAACGGCACATCTTAAACGATTCTTCAGAAAAGTTGATAATTATTTTTCTTCAACGATATAGTTTGGCATGATTATGGCAATTAGACATATCGAAGACATAAAAAACATAAGCTAGTTTAATTCATATTGAATAAGTGAAACAGCAGCCAGTCGTGAAGACCAGCTGCTGTTTTTTTATCTCTGACGGGTGACTATGTTAATCTTCAGGAGCGAACATAGGGTCCCAGGAAGGAAGGAGGATCGGCTTCTGGTTCAGCATTTCCAGAATGTCGGCAGGGATATACTTCTTCTCCGCCACGACACGGAACATATACTCGGAGAACCACTGGTCAGTCATGATCAGACAACCTTTGTAGCCGCGGTCTGCGCCCCAGCTGTTCTCGACCATCCATTTCACAGGCTTGCCGTCCTTGACATCCACGGCAATAAGAGTCATGGCATGGGAAGAACCGCTGGCATGAGTAAGCACGCGCTGCGTCTTGTCCATGGTGAACTTCACTCCGAACAGCGACTCGTAATCGAAATTCGCCAAATCCAGGACACCCTTGTTGGAATTCAGGAACTTGCCCACATCGCAAGAAAAATACATTGCCGTATTGTCCTTGATGGAAGCCATGGCAATCTCGCTGATGCGCTCGACAGGAAGATTCACGTAAACCCAGTTCTTTCCGTCATAGACATGGCGGTCGTAATCGATTTCATACACCTTTCCGTACTCACGTGAAGGGTCATTCATCAGCATAACGTAATTGCCATCAAGGTCTGCACCTACATACTTGTCATAGAAAGACTTAGGAGTGAATTTACCGCTCTCCACAAACTCATTCTTCGAATTGTACATCGTCCACTCGAACTCCGTAGGAGGCACTCCGAGACACAGGGCAAGCACGCGATAGACATCGGAGAGGACTGACTCCTTGACCTTCTGAAGCTCGGCATTGACCTTGGCCTCTGCGGCTTCCGCCTTCTTTCCGCTCAAAGAAGCGGCTCCGGAGGCATCATATACGTCACGCAACTTGAGACCACCCTGACGGAGAATGTTCTTCAGCTGCGAAGCCATCTGCGAAGTATTGTTGCTGCTGTAGGTCTCCGGCATGATCTCGGACGGAACGACGCCATACTTCATCGCCAGGTCGGACACGCCCGTAAACTGTCCGCCGTCGCTCAACGGATTCGAGAAAAGCCAATCGACCTGCCTGTCGGCAAAAGGCAGTTTTCTAGTATCAATGACTCCCTGCAGGAAAAGATTGGCCTTCTCCAGCTGGTCATAGAAGAAAAGATAATTCTGCGAGAATGTGAACGCGCCCAGGTCATATTTGTCTATCATCTTGGCTCTCAGCACATTAAGTCCAGTGAACAGCCAGCATCTTCCGGATGATTTCTGGTCGGTGATGCCTTTTGTCTTGACGCGGTCGCTGAAATGCGTATCGATCATCGCCGCGTTCTCGGAATTGGCTGCAAGAACATTGACAGCAGTACCTGCAAGAGCATTGCGAAGCGCCTTGTCGGCCGGGCTTCCGGTGTAGCCTTTGCTGATACGGGTGAGGACCTCAGGGGAAATGCCTCCGTCAGAGGCAGTCTGTGCGTGCATTGAAGCAGGCAGGATTGCCGCAAGGGCGGCCAGAACAAGCAATTTTCTCATGAATATATTAGTTTTTGATCTACTGCATTGAACCGCCCACGATGTCGAGAAGCTCACTGGTAATCTTCTGCTGACGGTTCTTGTTGTACTCCAGCGTAAGCTCCTGGAGGATTTCGTTGCCGTTGTCCGTAGCTGTCTGCATGGCCACCGTCCTGGCGGCATGTTCGGCGGCATTGGTATCGAGCTGCACCGTGTACATCTTGAGCATCATTACTTTAGGCAACAGTTCGTCCAGCAATGTATTCACGTCCGGCTCCACGATATAGTCGAAATTCCATCCGCGCACATCAGCCGCAGCGGCATTTTCACGGGCTTCCTTCATAGGGACTATCTCCAGAGGCAGATATGTATTTCTTACCGCCGGCTGGGATGCCGTGGACTTGAAATGGTTATAAAGCAGTTCCACCTTGTCGAAACGCTCGGTCATGAAGCCATGCACGAGTTCTGCAGCCAGTTGTGACGCCTCATCGTAAGAAGGCTTGTCGGAAAGATGGGCATAGTCAGCCGGTGAAGCAAAACCTTTCTTTCGCATTGCGTCAGCCATCTTACGCCCTATGGAATAGACAGTTATGTCCTCCCGCCGGACGCCTGCCGAGAGATATTCGTCAATGACGGTCGTGACATGCTTTATCGCGGTGGAATTGAATCCGCCGCAAAGCGAAGAATTGGAAGAATACGCCACGATGGCCACTTTGTGGACCGGACGCTGTGTACAGAGAAGTTCGAGCTCATCATCGAGATCCACATTGTCCTCAGTTACAGGAATGAACTTGTCATCGTCCGCCCGCTTGTTCATATTGCGCTTATAGGCAATCAGATTCGCGAGCATCCTATGAAGCATATCCTCGTAAGGGAGCATGTTTCCGATAGCGGTCTGCGCCTTGTGCAGCTTCGCCGCCGCCACCATTTTCATGGCGGAAGTAATTTTCAGCGTGCTGTTTACGGAATCAACCCTATTCTTTATTTCTTTCAATGACGGCATGGCGTCTCCCTGATTATTTTACGTCTCCGAGACCAAGAGCGACGTCCTCGGCCTCCTGCTCAATGATTTTCTTGATATTGTCATCCAGTTTTCCTTCTGCAAGAGGTGTCAGCACATCGTCCTGATGTGAAGCGCGCATCTTGGCAAGGAATGCCGACTGGAAATCACGTACTTTCTCCAGCGGAATGTCACGGAGCAACGAGTTCGTGCCGCAATACAATATCGCAATCTGCTCTCCCACAGGCATCGGCGAATACTGCGGCTGGATGAGCAGCTGTTTGTTCTTACGTCCGCGGTCCAATGCCAATGCAGTCACCTTGTCCACATCACTGCTGAACTTGGAGAATGACTCCAGTTCATCGTATTGGGCCTGGTCGATTTTCAATGTTCCGGCGACTTTCTTCATACTCTTGACCTGAGCGCTTCCGCCGACACGGGAAACGGAAATTCCCACATTGATGGCAGGACGGAATCCCTGGTTGAACAGGCTGTTCTCAAGATAAATCTGACCGTCGGTGATGGAAATCACGTTGGTCGGAATATATGCGGAAACGTCGCCCGCCTGTGTCTCGATAATAGGCAGCGCCGTCAGCGAACCGCCGGCTTTGACTTTACCTTTCAATGACTCCGGAAGGTCGTTCATCTGCTCGGCAACTTCCTGCTGGCCAATGATTTTCGCCGCACGCTCCAGAAGTCTTGAGTGAAGATAGAACACGTCTCCTGGATAAGCCTCACGACCTGAAGGACGTCTGAGGATCAATGATACCTCACGATATGCGACAGCCTGCTTGGAAAGGTCGTCGTAGATAACCAGGGCTGCACGGCCGGTATCACGGAAATATTCACCGATGGCGGCTCCCGCAAATGCCGCATAATATTGGAGCGCAGCAGGATCGGCAGCCGTGGCAGCTACCACGACGGTATAATCCATGGCTCCTTTCGAACGGAGAGTATTGACGAGGCTCGCTACAGTGGAGCCCTTCTGTCCGATAGCGACATAAATACAGTAAACAGGTTTACCCTTGTCATATTCGGATTTCTGATTGATGATAGTGTCCAGGGCAATGGCGGTCTTTCCTGTCTGGCGGTCTCCGATGATGAGCTCACGCTGACCGCGACCGATAGGAATCATGGCATCTATGGCCTTGATACCTGTCTGGAGAGGTTCATTCACAGGCTGACGGAAGATTACGCCCGGCGCCTTGCGCTCCAGCGGCATCTCTACCTTCTCGCCCCCGATTTCCCCGAGACCGTCAATCGGATTACCCAGCGGGTCAACGACGCGGCCCAGCATTTCTTCGCTTACACCGATGGAAGCGATACGTCCGGTCCTCTTCACCGACATGCCTTCCTTGATTTCGTCAGTCGGTCCGAGAAGCACGGCACCTACATTATCCACCTCAAGGTTCATCACGACACCCATCACACCACACTCGAACTCAAGCAGTTCGCCTGCCTCAGCATTGGTCAGGCCATATATTCTGGCCACACCGTCGCTGACCTGAAGCACGGTACCGACCTCTTCAAGTTTAACGGACAAATCTGCCGATTCGAGCTGTTTGAGCAGCACGTCAGAAATCTCGCTTGGTTTTATATTGTTCTGATTCATAATAAATTACTTTCTCTTCCTAGACGACACGTCCATTCTTTTCGATGAATTCCCGTCTGAGTTCTTCCAGCTGTCTGGAGATGCTTGCATCAATCCGCTTGTCCGCAACCTCGAAAATGAATCCGCCGATAATGGACGGGTCCACGGAAGTCTTCAATTCCAATTTGCGGCCTGTAAAATCATTGAAAATGCCTTTGATGCGTTCTTCCAGTCCGGGTGACGGCGTACTGACCACGAGCTTGGCAGGGCTGACACCTATGGATTCGCACCAACGCATTCTGAAATAATGGAGGATATAGCGCAGATACGGAATCCTGTCCTGCCTTATCACGAGCAGCAGGAATTTTTCCAGCGATGCCGTCATTTTTTCTTCACCCAACGCCTTCTGCAGCAGCGCGACCTTGGCCGTGGCTTGCAGCAGCGCCGGACTTTCCAGAAATCTGACCAGCTCCGGACTTGTACGCAATGCATCTTCGAGAATTTCCGTCTGGCGACAGACGAGTTCGCCCTCGCCGGTTTCCTTCACGTATTTCAGCAATGCATCCGCATATCTTGACGCTATGATTCCAGTATTCATCGCATTAATTCTTCATAAAAGAGTCCTTCTGTCCGGCAATTTCCTGCATGACCTTGTCCACATACTGTTTACGGACTTCTTCTGAACCGAATTCGGTTCTGAGGACTTTCTCTGTAATATTCATTGAGAGCAGAGCCACTTCCTTGCGGATGTCCCTCAATGCGCTCTCTTTTTCCGCAGCTATTTCCGTTCTGGCTTGTGCCAATACCTTCTCGGCCTCTTGTTGAGCCTGCACCTTCGCCTGCTCGATGATGGAAGCCTTCACTTTGGCTGCATCTTCGAGGACACGCGCCTGCTCTTTCTTGGCCTGCAACAACAGTTCCGACTGTTCCTTGTTCAGCTCGGCAAGTTCAGCCCTCGCCTCGTCAGCCAATTTAAGGGACTGGCTGATGGACTCGGTTCTCTTTCTCACCATGTCGGTGATGACAGGAAAACCGAACTTGGCGAGGATGAAGAACACCACGCCGAAGATGATGACCATCCAGAACAGAAGGCCTGAATCCGGAGTAACAAGTGACATACGCTAACTAGCTGAAGAGCGCCAAAAGGCAAACGATAATTGCAAACAGTGCTGCACCCTCGATCATCGCAGCGACAATGATCATTGAAGAACGGATGCTTCCGCCTGCTTCCGGCTGACGCGCGATGGACTCTGTAGCTGCAGAACCGATTTTTCCGATTCCGTAACCTGCTGCCAATGCTGCAATAGCGGCTGAAAGAGCGATACCTGCCTTTCCAAGAACGTCAGCAGCAACTACTTGTAAAAGAATTGTAAGTAACATAACTATAAAATTTTAATTGATATTATCAAGCTTCTTCCTGTCTTGCCATGCCGATGAACACGGCTGACAGTATCGTAAATACATATGCCTGGAGGAATGCCACGAGCACTTCGAGCAAATCCATGAACACTCCGAAGAGCAGCGAGACCACCGTCATGCTTCCGAAAAGGACAGCATTGTACTTGGCGAACACGAAGATTATGCAGACAAGGCTGATGGCGATGATGTGTCCCGCAAGCATGTTGGCGAAAAGCCTTATCATCAGTGTCAATGGTTTCATGAACGCGCTGAACACCTCGATGATGGGCAATATCGGGAACGGGAATTTCAGCATCAGCGGCACATCCGGCCAGAAAATGTCCTTGAAATAGTGCTTCGTCCCGAAGAGATTGATCATCAGAAATGTAGCGATGCCCAGCACGCATGTTACCGCAATGTTTCCGGTCACATTGGCGCCTCCCGGGAAGAACGGTACGATTCCCAGAATATTGTTCAGCAATATCCAGAGGAATACGGTGCACAGATATGGTGAGAATTTTTCATATCCTTCACCGATGTTGTCCTTCGCCACGCCTTCGTCTACCATCTGGATGACAGGTTCCATGAAAGCGGCCAATCCCCTCGGGGCTTCTTTCAGCGCATCGTGCTTCTTGTACCATCTGGCAGTGCCCAGAATCAGGAACACCAGCAACGCACTGCTTATCATTATCGCCAGGACATTCTTGGTAATGGATATGTCGAACGGCCTTATTTCTTCTCCGGCCTCATTCTTTTCCACTATCTTTCCCGTCTCTTCCGAAATATACAGTCCTTCGTATTCCTCCCCGTGCTCTATCCGCTTGGAAGAGAACACGTGCCATCCGGTACTGCTTTTCACGATTACAGGCAGCGGAATGGCAACCGACTTGTCACCGATGTCAGTTATGTGCCATTCGTACGCGTCGCTCATATGTCCGAAGATTACCTCCTGGACATTGAACCCCGGTCCTCCGGCAGTGCTGTCCGCAGCAGCCTCTTCCGCCCTCAGCGGCATCCAGACTGTCACGGCCAAGACCACGGCAACTATGTATCTGAACAATTTCATAATTCTACGCACACGGACACCTTGTTGTCCTTTACTTCCACGAATCCGGACTTTACCTGAAGTTTCCTTGTCTGCCCGTCAGCGGTCACATATTCTATTGTCCCCGGGTTCAATGCCGAAATCAGGGATGCGTGATTCTTCAGAACCACGAAAGGATCCTTCTTTCCGGGCAATTTCACCTTCGAGACCTGGCATTCTTCCAACACCTGTTCCGGTGACATGATTTTCAATGAAATTCCAGCTTCCATATCCACGAAAACTACTTGTTGTCAGCTCTTGCCAGAATCTCCTCGCCTTTCTTTATGGCATCCTCGATGGTACCGACATTGAGGAACGCCTGCTCCGGAAGGTAATCCACCTTGCCGTCAAGAATCATATTGAAGCCCTTGATGGTGTCTTCGATGTCTACCATGACTCCCGGAACTCCGGTAAACTGCTCTGCCACAGAGAATGGCTGTGAAAGGAAACGCTGCACTCTACGTGCTCTGTTCACGGTCTGCTTGTCCTCGTCAGACAACTCGTCCATACCGAGAATCGCAATGATGTCCTGAAGTTCCTTGTTTCTCTGGAGAATCTGTTTCACGCGCTGAGCGGTATTGTAATGCGCCTCGCCCACGATATTCGGGTCCAGGATTCTGGATGTGGATTCCAGCGGGTCTACTGCCGGATAGATACCGAGCTCGGTAATCTTACGGCTGAGCACCGTGGTAGCGTCCAAGTGGGTAAACGTCGTGGCAGGTGCCGGGTCTGTCAAGTCGTCGGCTGGCACGTAAACTGCTTGTACAGAAGTAATTGAACCATCCTTTGTAGATGTGATTCGTTCCTGCATCTGTCCCATTTCCGTCGCAAGGGTAGGCTGATATCCCACTGCCGACGGCATTCGTCCGAGCAGCGCTGACACCTCCGAACCGGCCTGCGTGAATCGGAAGATATTGTCAATGAAGAACAATATGTCTTTCGGTCCGTTAAGGTCCTTGTTGTCCCTGAATGATTCCGCCAGCGTCAGTCCTGACAATGCGACCGAGGCCCTCGCTCCAGGCGGCTCGTTCATCTGTCCGAACACCAGAGCAACCTGAGATTCAGCGAGTTTCTTCTTGTCTACCAATGAGAGGTCCCAATGTCCTTCTTCCATGCTTTTCTCGAAGTCCTCGCCGTATTTGATAACGCCGGATTCTATCATTTCCCTCAGCAAATCATTGCCTTCGCGGGTACGCTCGCCGACACCGGCAAAAATCGAGAATCCGTTATGTTTCTTCGCAATGTTGTTGATAAGTTCCTTGATGAGCACAGTCTTGCCGACTCCCGCGCCACCGAAAAGACCGATCTTGCCGCCTTTCAGATAAGGTTCGAGAAGGTCAATGACTTTGATTCCGGTGTAGAGGACTTCCTGTGATGTGGTGAGGTCCTCGAATTTAGGGGGTTCCCTGTGTATAGGCAGTTCATGAGCCCTGTCCAGTTCTCCAAGTCCGTCGATGGATTCCCCCACGACATTGAGCACTCTGCCTCGTATCTGAGGGCCGACAGGCATCTCGATAGGGTGCGATGTGCTGACTACTTCCATACCACGCTGAAGGCCATCAGTAGAGTCCATAGCAACTGCCCTGACCGTGTCTTCTCCGATATGCTGCTGAACTTCCACAATCAGCTTCTTTCCATCAGTTCTAGTGATGGTCAATGCGTCATGGATATTAGGGAGTTCATTCTTTTCTTCTGCCTGGGTCAGGTCGAAATGCACATCTACGACCGGCCCGATAATCTGAGATATATGTCCTACAACGTTTGGCATATCTAATTCCTTATTAATTTCTCTTCACTAATGCCGTCCCCGGCATGTAACAAAAATCGCCAATTAGCCAACAAAAATGACCTCTCGGAAATATTTCTCAAAAGTACTGAAAATTTTATACCAAGCCAGCGTTTTGATGGCCAAAAATACTAATCTTAGGTAAAAATAGACAATGCTTCATTACCGCCTCATCACGGCCCCCCAGACTGGTCGACTCTGCCGTGCGTAAAACTGGCCTTTTCACGCACGTCAGGGCCAATTTACGTGGTGACGTGAGTGGAAAACGTTTTAGTACGCACGTCGCGACTCAACGTCACAACGGCATATAAACAAAGACACCCCGGATGATTTCTCATCCGGGGTGTCCG